>JGI24120J20309_1000179_pt1 | contig 46769 bp, 45 predicted proteins | sample SubbioAug_CSW13A_FD_20309 | JGI IMG/M metagenome (IMG submission 20309) | reverse complement strand
AGGCGGGTTCGGCTTGGCCGCGACTGCGCGGGCCATGTCCGACACCACCAGCGCCTCGGCACCATCGGCAACGTTCGACAGCGTCAGCGCATGGCCGGGCCGCAACGCCTGAGCCGGAGATTTCGCCGAAGCCTTCATGAGAACCGGCTCGTATCCAGGAACTGCTTGATGCGCACGAAGATGCCGTCCTTGTAAGGGGACGTGAGCGGCTGCGCGCCGCTGAATGCCGCGTAAAGATCGGGGTCTGGCAATTCCATCAGGCCTTCGAGATCGTCCAGATCCGCGTCCGACAACGCGGCGATATGCACATCGGCGAAGCCTCCGAGGATCATGTCCATCTCGCGCGTGCCACGATGCCAGCAACGGAACAGCAGTCGCTTGCGCCGGTCGTCGAGGCCATCGCTTGATCGTGTCGTTCCCGTCATGTCCTGAACTCTCTCCAACGCAAAAAGCCCGGACGGTGCCGGGGAGGCTGATATAGCCGTCATGGCAACCGATGTCAGCATTTCTCTGATCTTGCATTCGGGATATGCAAAAGCGGCGGCAAACGTCCCAATTGAGTCGATCTGAATGCGTCCGTCCCTGCTCAATCCCCTGTTCGCCCCCGTCACCAGCCTCACAGGCGTGGGGCCGAAGCAGGAAAAGCTGTTTCGCTATCTGCTGGGCCGCAGCGAAACGCCGCGTCTGGTCGACCTGCTGCTGCACCTGCCAACCAATGTGATCGACCGCCGCACGCGGCCGACTATCGCCGAAGCTGTTCCGGGAACCGTGGTGACGCTCGAAGTCACCATCGACCGTCACCGGCCCGCGCCTCCCGGCCGCTCCCGCGCGCCGCATCTGGTCTATGCGAGCGACGAGACCGGCGATGTGGTGCTGACCTACTTCCGCGCCAAACCCGAATATATCGAGAAGTTGCTGCCGAAGGGCGAGAAGCGCTACGTCTCCGGCACCGCGCAGATGTTCGACGGCACGCTCCAGATTGTGCATCCCGACCGCGTCGTGGACGAGGAAGGCCTCGCCAAGCTGCCGCAGATCGACACCGTGTATCCGCTGACCGAGGGTCTCGCCATCGGTTCGATCCGCCGCGCCATGGCGCAGGCGCTGCAAAAGCTGCCCGAACTGCCGGAATGGATCAGTCCCGAGGTGCTGCGTCGCTGTAAGTTTCCACCACTGAGCGTGTCGCTGCGTCACGTCCATGAACCAACCGAACTGACCGACATCCTGCCGCAAAATCAGTTCTGGTCGCGGCTGGCGTTCGATGAGTTGCTGGCGGGACAACTCGCGCTGGCGCTGGTACGTGCGCAGCTTCGCCGCCCCGCCGGTGTCCGCAATGCCGGCGACGGACATCTGCGGCACAAGATCATCGATGCCCTGCCCTATGCACTGACGAACTCGCAGCAGGAAGCGGCGAAAGCCATTGCCAGCGATCTCAACGAGCCGGTGCGGATGCTGCGACTTCTGCAGGGAGACGTGGGCTCAGGCAAGACCGTCGTGGCTCTGCTCGCCGCTGCTGCCGTTGCCGAAACCGGCAAGCAATCCGCGCTGATGGCGCCGACGGAAATCCTTGCGCGGCAACACATCAAGACCATTGCTCCGTTGGCGGAGCGGGCCGGACTACGCGTCGCCATTCTCACGGGGCGCGAGAAAGGCAAGGAACGCCGCGAAATCATCGCAGGGCTCGCGGACGGTGAGATCGATCTGCTGGTCGGCACCCATGCGCTGATCCAGGACGACGTGATCTTCAAGGATCTGGCGCTCGCCGTGGTCGATGAACAACACCGCTTTGGCGTGCGCGAGCGCCTTGCGCTCACAGAGAAAGGCGAAGCGGTCGACGTGCTGGTGCTGAGCGCCACGCCGATCCCGCGCACGCTCGTGCTCACCTATTTCGGCGACATGGACATCTCCGAATTGCGCGAGAAGCCCGCCGGACGCCAGCCCATTGATACCCGCGCGGTGGCCGACAGCCGCACCGGCGAGATCATCGACGCAGTTGGCCGTGCCATCGACAGCGGAAAGCTGGTCTACTGGATCTGCCCGCTGGTCGAGGAATCCGAGGCTGAGGGAATCGAGCATCTGACGAATGCGACGAGGCGGTTCGAGATTTTGCAGAAGCGGTTCGGCGATCGTGTCGGCCTGGTCCACGGCCAGATGAAGGGCACGGAAAAGGATCGCGTGATGGCGCAGTTCGCTGCCGCCGAGATTCAGGTGCTGGTGGCGACCACGGTGGTCGAAGTCGGCGTCGATGTGCCCGCTGCCTCCATCATGGTGATCGAGAACGCGGAGCGTTTCGGTCTGGCACAGTTGCATCAGTTGCGCGGGCGTATCGGGCGCGGTTCGGAAGCCTCGACCTGCCTCCTGCTCTATCACGAGCCACTCTCGGAGATGTCCGCGGCGCGGCTGAAGGTCATCCGCGAAACAACCGATGGGTTCCGGATCGCCGAGGAAGATCTGCGCTTGCGCGGCGAAGGCGAAGTGCTCGGCACCCGCCAGAGCGGCCTGCCCGGCTATCGCATCGCGCGGCCCGAGGTCCACGCGCAACTGATCGCGCAGGCACGCGACGAGGCGGTGCGGATCATGCAGGACAATCCGAAGCTCAAGGGCGAGCGCGGCGAAGCGCTGCGCTGCCTGCTCTATCTCTATGAGCGGGACGAGGCGCTGCCGTTGATCGGCGCGGGTTAGCGAATTCAAGATTGCGCAGCGCGCTATCACTTCTTATGCGCAACGATGAAAGGCCGGTTGTCGTAGCCCTTGGTCGAATGGCGTTCTGTTGAAAGAATGTCGAAGCCCGCGGCGGATATGCAACGACTCAACTCCGCTGCACTGAAAACGCCGGCATGGGGCGCCTTGCCGATTGCGCGCATTGCAGGCAGGACGAACCGGATCAGCGGGTTCATGTCGCCAACGCAAGGAGTCTTGGAAATGAACAGACCATCGGCGGCAAGCAGGCTGTGGATGCGTTGTAAGGTGCCCGGCAGATCGCGAACCAGATGGAGATAATTGAACCCAAGAACTGCGTTGAACTGCCCGGTCGCATCAAGCTCAAGCGCCTGAGCGGTTGCCGTGCGAAATTCAAGCGCGGGGACAGGAGCTGCAATGCGTTTTTCTTCGGCAATCATGATCATGCTGGCCGAAAAATCCGTGGCGAGATAACTTCTCACATCACCCGCGAGTTGCAATGCCGTCGTTCCGGTGCCGCATCCAAGCTCCAGCACCCGATCTCCCGCACCCAACAGAGCGCGAGTCCGATCCAGCGTGCGTTCGTATCCATCCCTATCCGCAATCGCGGCCTTGGCATATTTTTTTGATGCCCGGTCCCAGAAGCGGGTATCGCTCGCAACGCTCATTCAACATGCTCTCTCACAGGACCGCCAAGTTTATGCGCTGACAGTGGCTCATGGCGGAAGCCGCAGCATGTCTGCCTTTCAGCGCTGATGGAGCTCACGGATATTGAAAGCGCACAATCGCGAATGACGCGCGCCCTACTCCACCTTCGCCGGCGTTTGCGATGCCGTTGCCACGCGCGCGGCATTGGCCATCTCGGCCAGCGCATTGACCTTCTTCTGTGCGTCGCTGCCGGGCTGCACCACGCCCGCCGACATGATCAGTGTCGCGGCGGCGTCGGTGCTCATATCGACTTCGATGAGTTTCGATTTCGGAACATAGAAGAAGAATCCGGTGGTCGGGTTCGGCGCGCATGGCAGGAACACCGAGATGAACTCGTCGTCCTGTGGAAGCTTCGTGGCGATCTCCGTGCTCGGCGGCTGGGAGATCAGCACGATCGACCACATGCCCGGCGACGGGAACTCCACCAGCCCCACCTTGCGAAAGCTGGATCCGTTGCCCGAGAACAGCGTTTCGAACACCTGCTTGAGGCCGCGATAGATCGCCCGCACGACCGGCATACGGCCGAGCAGTCCCTCGCCGAATTCGACCAGCGTACGCCCGATCAGATTGGCAGCGAGGAAGCCGAGGAACGTCAGCGCGAACACGGCGACGATCAGTCCCGACCCCGGCAGACCGAACGGCAGATAGGTCTCGGGACGATAGGCGACCGGCACGAACGGCCGAACGATGCCGTCGACCCAGGTGACGAACCACCAGACCAGGTAGATCGTGATCGCGATGGGACCGGCAATGATCAGGCCGGTGAGGAAATAGTTGCGGAGCCGCGCCATCGCACCGCGCGGCGCGCCGGCCGGCGGTACGGGCGGCAGGCCTCCCGGAATCATGTTGGGGCTAGTCTCATTCATTGGCGAGCCAAATTATCCTCAAGCGAAACACTATCTTGGCGCGTATTCTGATCGCAAAACCGGTGCCCATTTTTGCGGAATACGCGCGGGAACACCATCGCAAATCATTGCGACACCACTGTATCAGACTTTTCGGGGCCAGAACGGCCCGCGCTGCGACCGTTTGTCTGCCCGCGCCTTACTCAACGGTCACAGATTTGGCGAGGTTCCGCGGCTGGTCGACGTCGGTGCCCATCACCACGGCGGTGTGATACGCCAGCATCTGTACCGGGATCGCATAGACCAGCGGCGTCACCGTAGCCGGCATGTCAGGCAGGATAATGGTGACCAGCGAGTCAACGGTCGCTTCCTTGGCGCCCTGCGCGTCGGTCATCAGGATAATCCGGCCGCCGCGCGCCGCGACCTCCTGCATGTTCGAAACCGTCTTCTCGAACACGCGGTCGTACGGCGCGATCACGACAACAGGCATCTTCTCATCGATCAGCGCAATCGGGCCATGCTTGAGTTCGCCGGCGGCGTAGCCTTCGGCGTGAATGTAGGAAATTTCCTTGAGCTTCAGCGCGCCTTCCAGCGCCAGCGGATAATTGGTGCCGCGGCCGAGATAAAGCACATCCTGGCTCTTGGCGATGTCGCGGGCGAGCTTTTCGATTTGCGGTTCGAGCGCAAGCGCCTGCGTCATCAGGCGCGGCACTTCGATCAGCGCATGTACCAGCTTGGTCTCGTCTTCAGCAGACAGTTCGCCTCGCGCCCTGCCCGCGGCGACCACGAGCGAAGCAAGCGCGGCAAGCTGACAGGTGAAAGCCTTGGTCGAAGCGACGCCGATCTCGGGTCCAGCCAGCGTCGGCAGCGCGGTCTCGCTTTCGCGGGCGATGGTCGATGTGGGAACGTTGACGATGGAGATGGTGTGCAGGCCCTGCGACTTGGCATAGCGCAGCGCCGCCAGCGTATCGGCGGTTTCGCCGGACTGCGAAATGAAGATTGCAAGATCGCCCTTGCGCAGCGGCGCTTCGCGGTAACGAAACTCTGAAGCGACATCGAGTTCGACCGGCAGCCGTGCGAGGCGCTCGAACCAGTACTTGGCAACGAAGCCTGCGTAGCTTGCGGTTCCGCAGGCCGTAATCGATACCCGCTGAATATCCTTGAAGTCGAACGGCAGCTTGACCGGCATGGACACCTTCTCGGTGGCCATGTCGACATAGTGCGCCAGCGTGTGACCGACGACTTCAGGCTGCTCGTGGATTTCCTTCGCCATGAAGTGGCGGTAGTTCGCCTTGTCCACCAGCGATGTGGCGGTGTTGTGCTTGACGATCTCGCGTTCGACCACGGCGTTCTTGTCGTCATACACGGTCGCATCGCCGCGCGACAGCACAACCCAGTCGCCGTCATCGAGATAGCTGATGGTGTCGGTAAAGGGTCCGAGCGCAATGGCGTCGGAGCCGAGATACATCTCGCCGTCACCGTAGCCAACCGCGAGCGGCGAGCCCTTGCGCGCGCCGATCATCAGGTCCTCTTCGCCCTTGAAGATGAAGGCCAGCGCGAATGCGCCATGCAACTGCGGAAGGGTCGCCTTCACGGCATCCGCCGGAGACAGGCCCTTGGCGAGATATGAATTGACCAGATGGGCGACGACCTCGGTATCGGTCTCGCTGGAAAACTTCGCGCCCTGCGCTTCGAGCTGCGCGCGCAGGTCACGGAAATTCTCGATGATGCCGTTGTGAACCACAGCGACATTGTCGGTCGCATGCGGATGGGCGTTGTTCTCGGTCGGCTTGCCGTGGGTGGCCCACCGCGTGTGACCGATGCCGATATGCCCCTCGAGCGGCGATGATTTCAGCACCGCTTCGAGGTTTTTCAGCTTGCCCTTGGCGCGGCGGCGATCGAGCAGCACGCCTTCCAGCGTGGCGACGCCCGCGGAGTCGTATCCGCGATATTCAAGCCGCTTGAGGGAATCGACCAGTTGCTCCGCAACCGGCCCACGTCCAAGAATTCCGACAATTCCGCACATGCGGTTTGTGATCTCCAGCCGCCCCAATGCGGCCTTATGTACCGAGGAATAACACGGTTCTGCCTCAACAATTGTTGCGGATTGAGACAGGGTAAACCGTTAACGAAAACAGTCAGATAGGGCGCGGGGCCTTACTTTGGACTTTTGGGCTTCCGATTGAGCATTTTCATGTCGCGGAATCGCTTTGCCCAACCTTCGCGCACCGCCTGATCGCTGCGTTCGACGGCCAGCGAATCGTCCGGCACATCCCGGGTGATGACCGAGCCCGATCCGATAAAGGCACCGGTGCCGATCTTGACCGGCGCCACCAGCGACGAGTTCGAGCCCACGAAAGCCCCGGCGCCGATCTCGGTCCGGTGCTTGTCGAAGCCGTCGTAGTTGCAGGTAATGGTGCCTGCGCCGATATTGGCGTTCTCGCCGATATGGGTGTCGCCGATATAGGTCAGGTGATTGACCTTCACCCCGGCTTCAAGATCGGCGGCCTTGGTCTCGACGAAGTTGCCGATACGCACGCCCTCGCCCAGCACCGTACCTGGCCTCAGCCGTGCGTAGGGACCGATGGACGCGTTCTTGCCGATGCGCGCGCCGACGATGTTCGAGAACGAATGAATCACCGCGCCGTCGTCAATGCTCACGCCCGCACCGATCACGACAAACGGCTCGATCGTGACGTCCTTGCCGAAGGTCGTGTCTGCCGAAAGAAAAACCGTGTCCGGCGCGATCAGCGTCACACCGGCATCAAGTGCCGCCTGCCGCAGCTTTCGCTGCATCACCTGTTCGGCTTCGGCAAGCTGGGCCTTGGTGTTGATTCCGCGCACTTCGTCCTCGCTGGTTTCGATGACCACTGCCCGCAAGCCGAGCTCGCGCACGATCGCCACCGCATCCGTTAGATAGTACTCGCCCTTGCTGTTGCCATTGCCGATACGATCGAGGATTTGCAGAGCGGTCTTGCCCGCAAACGCCATGACGCCAGCATTGCAGAGTGTCACCGCGCGCTCCGCCGCGCTGGCGTCCGCGTGTTCACGGATCGCTACAAGCTGCCCGCCGTCTTCCAGCAGCCGTCCGTAACCTGTCGGATCGGCGGCGCGGAATCCCAGCACGGCCAGCGCCGCGCCGTCTTTCAACGCTGCACGCATGCGCTCGAACGTCATGGCGTCGATCAGCGGGGTGTCGCCGAATGCAATGAGGAGATCGTCAGCACCCGCCGCGATGGCTTCGCGAGCCGCCAGCACCGCATGAGCCGTGCCAAGTCGCTCACGCTGCACGAAAGTGCCGGCCTCCGGGCGAACTCTCTTGATCTCGTCGATCACTGCCTGATGGTCCGGCCCGACCACCACAGCGACGGCGTCGCTCTTACCGGCCGGCGCAGCCCCCAGCACGTGGGCAATCAGCGGCCGTCCCCCAACTGCATGCAGCACCTTGGGCAGGCTGGAACGCATTCGCGTGCCCTCGCCGGCTGCGAGTACGATCGTAAGAGTTGATCTGCCGCTCATGCTTTTTCCTGTGCAGCGTGCGGGTGCGCGCCAGCGTGGTCTTACCCGAGAGCGCCGGGCGACAAAAGCATTTTGGGGGCTCTCGCCAGCACGCATGTGGCCCGGCTTCTGTTAATCTTTACGCAATGATTCGCAGGGCCGCGGGAGGGCCCGACAGTCCCATGACCAAGGATCGCAACCATTTCCGCGATGATCTGACCGAGGATGACGGTGCCGGCTGGATCAATCGTTTTCTCGCGGAAGAGGACGAGTTTGGCGGACCTTCGATGTGGCGTCTGGCATCCTGGGGCGTCGGCACGGTCGGAGCGCTGATCGTTGCGATTCTTGCGACGCGCTCACCGGCGGCGATTAACCGCGATCAAATGGCGTCCGCCGAACTTGCACGGCAGTCCCAACAAGTTCAGTGGATCGCAAAGGAAAGCCAGAACAAGGCGCGTGAACTTGCCGCAGCCGTCGAGACGCTAAACAGCGACCGCGACCGCCTTTACGCGCGTGTGACCGTGCTTGAGCAGGGACTGGATTCCGTTACCGGCGCCCTAGCGCGGCCTGCACCGGCCCCTCCACCCGCAACATTACCAGCGGCTGCGGCTCCTGCACCGGGAGTTCTCCCGCCGGTTGTTGAAGCTGACCCCATCGGACCGGTCAAACCAGCCGAGGCGAAAACCGAACCTGTGGCGCAGCTTCCCAAGATCGCGCCGGTCGCCACTGCCCCCGCCGCACCGTCTCCTCCTGCCAAGGCTACCGAGCAGAGGGCTGAAACGTCAGCTACTGACCAACCTCCGGCCCCAGCCGTCACTGCTGCCATCCCCCCGCCAAACCCGGCGCCTGTTGAAACGCCGTCGACAGCTATCGTGCGCAAGACGGAGTTCGGTATCGACCTCGGCGGCGCGAATTCGATCGAAGGCCTGCGCGCAGTGTGGCGCGGTGCAGTCAAGAGCAACTCACAACAGCTCGCATCGCTCCAGCCGATCATCGTCGTGAAAGAGCGTCACGACGGTTTGGGAATGCAACTGCGGCTCGTTGCCGGACCTTTGTCCGACGCTGCGGAAGCGGCCAAGCTGTGTGCGGGAGTGCTGACCGAGAGCAACCGGCCTTGCGAAACGGCTCTGTATGAGGGGCAGCGGCTGAGCATGATCAGCGAGAAACAACCGGAAGCGAAGAAGCCCGAAGGTCAGGTTCATCGCTCGAAGCGGCGAAGCAAGCAGCGCGGCGAACCTGTGGCAGAACAGCCCAAGCCGTCGTCCTTCAGCTCTTTTTTCGGTAACAAATAACCACTCAACTTTGTGGCCGTCCGGGTTGTATCGCAATCCGTTCCGAACCATATTCGGCGCATGAAAAAAGAGCCGTTCAGACTGACCCCTTATCAGGTGCAATGGATTTTGATCGTGGGATTTCTCACGATCGGATACGCATTGTATCTGCGTTACATGGCCATTGAGTTTGCGCAGGTTCGGCTCGAATGCGAGGCCGGTCTGCAAACCATGCTGTGCAAGACGCGGCTGACGATGACCTATCTGTTCAAGAACTACGTGTTCGGAATAGCCGCGCTGGTCATTGCGACCCTGCACTTCATCCGGCCATCGATTGTCACTCTCACCGCCGGGCTGGTCGCAGCATGTTTCGGGATCGTGCTCTACAATATCGGCCTGTCGGGCGTCGCGATCGCGCTGCTTATTCTTGGGTTTGCGCGACCCGCGCCCGCGACAGCGTAAGCGCCAAAAGCAGATACAATCCGCAAGTCCATAGCGACTGCCAGTTCGCCGGCCCCTCGTTGAATCCGATATAGATCGCGGAGAGCGCGAGAGCGCCTGCGAAAACGGATTCAGTTATCGGGCGCGTGCCCTTTGCCGGCCTGTTGAGCGCCGTCAGCAGTACAAACGGGACGACAGCCATGGTCAGCGCCGCGAACTGGAAATCGCGGTAGCGTGGATCGAAGACGAAGCCGAGCGCGGTCTGGGTGGCCAGCACAGTCGTAATCAGCAGCACGATCCCAAGAATGGTCTGCATGCGCGAGCCCGTGCGATACTCTCGCGGTCCGATAAGTTCCATGAACGTCGGAAGACTGCGCCCGTACATCACGGTGTTGGCGACGATCAGCGGCGACAGCACAGCGGCTCCGAACAGCAGGATGCCGACGGTCCAGCCGCCGAGACCGAGGCTTTCGACGATCAGCTTGTCGTACGCCACGCCGAGAAGCGCGCCGCCCGCAGTCGCGCAGATCGCGACCGTGACCCACGAGCTCAGGTGCGGCGACCAGGGCCTGCGGCGCAGCGTCAGCAGCGCCACGCCAAAGACGAGCGCCGAGAAAATCATGCCGGCAACGGCATAGATCTTTGCGCGCGGGAAGTTGGTGATCGGCTCGCCGGCGGGATATTTCAGATCGCGGGCGCCGTCGGCGTCGAACAGACCCCAATGGCCGCCGACAGTGCCTTCCCACATCCGCTTCCAGGGCTGGTCGTAGGCCTCGATCAGATTGACCCGGAACTTTTCCTGACGGGCAAGCTGGAGGATTTCGGAAACCACCCGGGCCTGATTGGCCCGTGACGGCAGCGCGCCTTCACGCATGCGGCCCGCGCTTGGCCAGCCGGTTTCTCCGATCAGGATTTCCTTGTTCGGGAACGCAACCGCCATCCGCTTGCGGATCGCGTCGACGTGGTTGGCAGCATGGCGCGCACGAATCGGGAAGTCTTCCCAATACGGAAGAATGTGAATCGTAACGAAATCGACGGCGTCATAGACGTCACGGTTCTTGAGCCAGAACTCCCAGACATCGGCATAGGTGACCTGGATAGCTCCGACCTTCGACTTCACGTAGCGGATATTCGCCGTCAGGTCGGCAGCGGTCATCTCGCCGCGCAGAAGCACCTCGTTGCCGACAATGACCGCGCTGACGACGCCGGGATATTTCTTGGCGAGCCCGATGGCGGTTTCCATCTGCGTGCGGTTGTCGACGCGATTGGTGCCGATCCAGATTCCGAGCATCACCTTGAGCCCGGCCTTCTGAGCGAGTTCTGGAACCTGATCGAGGCCGTTGCCGACCGAATAGGTCCGGATGCAGTCAGTGACCTTGGCAAGTTGTGCCAGATCCTGCGCGATCTGCTCCGGCGCAATGATCAATCCGGGCTGAAGGGGATTCTGCCCCCCGCGGAACGGTGCGTAGGAGACGCATTCAAGCTTCGCGGAAGGGTCGATCGGGGCGCGCGCCAGTACAATCGGCGTGGCCAACCACCACCAAATTGCGGCAATAGCGCTCAGGGATATGACCAGAAGGGCCAGTGGCGTACGAAGGGAAATGGGTTCCGTCCTCCAGGGAGGCACGTCGATAACCGGTCGCCGCCGGTCTGCCAAGACCCCAGTCAATGGCTACCCCCGGTCTTCTCGTCGCACACCTTCATTACGGGGGCATCAAACTTCCGGCTTGCTGGACAAAAACATAAATGTCCTTCATGTGAATCAGGCAGTTGCGGTAGAGGCAATCTTCTGCCGCATTGGCAGGGCATCTGTGTGGGCGGCGCGCGGCGGCCGGCACGCCATCAATCGGGGATTTCATGCTTCGGGTACGTACCGGGTTTCGAGTTGCGGTTTTTCAGCGAGTCGCCGTTCCGGCCCTTGCTTTGTTTGTCGGGATCGGGGCTGCAATCGCTCAAAGCGGTGACCTCCGGGCCCAGGACACGGCCCCCAAACAGGCGGCCCCGGCCGACGCAGCCAAGGAAAGCAAGCGCAAGGCCGACGAGTTCGTCGAGGCGGCCCAGGCGATTAACGGTCCTGCCGGAAACCCGGAATGTGTCTGGCTTGGACGGCGGGTGGTCGGGTTGATGTGGCGCGACGACCTCGACACGGCGTTCCGTCACCTCGACCTCTATGAGCGCTTCGGCTGCCCCGGCGGGCACATCCAGGCGACTTTCCGCTGTGTCGTGAGGTTCGGCGCCACGATCGACCCCAAGGTCGCTGAGACCCTTAACGGCCGTGTGCACGCATGCTGGATCAATCCGGCGGCCCAACCACAGGCAGCCGCTGCGCCACAGCCCCCGGCTGCTGCACCCCCAGCAGCGACACCGCCAGCACCCGCGGCGGCGCCTGCTCCGGCAACACCGGCCAAGTGAGCGCCAAAGCGCTGGCGGAACAGGAACGAACCGATCCCGTATTCATTGGGTATTCATACGGTCTCGGCTACGCCCTCAAAAGGCCATGTCGCCGTATGAGTTGTTAAGCCGCGCAGCATAGATAAGCTGCCATCAACGCTGACGAACCGAGGGGACAGGTTCGCGATCCTGCCACGTTCGGCCCCGTATGGTTTTCCTTGATGCGCGCCATCGTTGCTGTCCTCCTCTGCGTTACTGCTGTCCACGCGGCCATCTGGGGCCTCCTGAGGGATGAGCAGAAGGCACCCGACTTCAACGGAATGTTGCCCAGCTTGTCCTACGCCCCGTTCGAAGGCGCAGGACACCCGGACGTCGACAACATTCCTAACAAGGAAAAAATCCGCGCCGACCTCAAGAAACTCGCGACGATGACCAAGGCCATCCGCCTGTACTCGTCGACGGGCGGCGTTGAGCTGGTTCCCCCGATTGCCGCCGAATTCGGCCTCAAGGTCACGGTCGGCGCCTGGATCGACAAGAACGCAGAGCGGAACGAACGCGAAATCGCCGCTGCCCTCGAACTTGCCAAGCGAAACAGCAACGTCATCGGCATAGTCGTCGGCAATGAAACCATCTACCGCGGCGAACAGAAGGTCGAAGACCTCATTGAGCTGATCCAGCGCGTCAAAAAACAGACTAATGTCCCTGTTACGACTGGCGAAATCTGGAATATCTGGCGCGACAATCCGCAATTGGCCTCGGCGGTCGATTTCATCGCCGCGCACATCCTGCCGTACTGGGAAAACTTCACCGACAAGCAGGCTGTCGATCAGGCGATGTATATCTATGGCCTGCTGCGGGATACCTTTCCCGGCAAGCGCATCGTGATCGCCGAGTTCGGCTGGCCAAGCGCCGGCTACAATCTCAAGAACGCCAACCCCGGCCCATTTGAACAGGCCTCAGTGCTGCGGAATTTCGTGACCCGCGCCGAGGCCATCGGGATGGACTACAACATCGTCGAAGCGATCGATCAGCCTTGGAAATTTTTTGAAGGCGGCGTTGGACCTTACTGGGGCGTTCTTAATGCATCACGCGAGCCGAAATTCGCATGGACCGGCCCCATCGTCGATCCGGATTACTGGAAAATTGCAGGCATAGCCCTGCTGATCGGCGTCCTGCTGTCGCTGCCGATCCTGCGCCTGGCCCATCCAACCGTGATGCAAGCCATCATGCTGGCCGCTGCGGCAAACGGAGTGGGCGCATGGTTCGCAACCGTGTTCGCCTACTGGAACACGCACTACTTCGTCTTCGGCTCGGCCTTTGCGCTGACCTTGGGCCTCATTCTGCTCGTACCGCTGGTCCTGATTGCGATGGCCCGGATCGAAGAGATCGCGACCATTGCTTTCGGGCGCAAGCCTTCGCGCCTGATCTCGGCGGCTGTCCCCGCTCCGCCTGAAGGTTACGCACCAAAAGTCTCGATTCACGTGCCTGCGTATTTCGAACCGCCTGAGATGCTGAAGCTGACGCTCGATGCGGTGTCCCGGCTCGATTATCCAAATTTCGAATGCGTGGTGATCATCAACAACACGCCCGATCCGGCGTTCTGGCAGCCGATCCAGGACCACTGCCGCGCTCTCGGCGAGCGCTTCATCTTCATCAACGCCGAGAAGGTGCAGGGCTTCAAGGCCGGTGCGCTGCGGATTGCCATGGAGCGCACGGCCCCGGACGCGGAAATCATCGGCATCATCGACGCCGACTATGTCGTCACGCCGGACTGGCTCAAGGATCTGGTCCCGGCTTTCGTCGATCCGCGCGTGGGTCTCGTGCAGGCTCCGCAGGAGCATCGTGACGGCGACCGCTCGCTGATGCACTACGCCATGAACGGCGAATATGCCGGATTCTTCGACATCGGCATGGTGCAGCGGAACGAAGCCAACGCCATCATCGTCCATGGCACGATGTGCCTGATCCGCCGTGCGGCGATGGACATGGCGGGCGGCTGGGCAGGTGACACGATCTGCGAAGACACCGATCTCGGTCTTGCGATCATCGAGCACGGCTGGCTGACGCACTACACCAACAGGCGCTACGGGTATGGCCTGCTGCCGGACACCTACGAGGCCTTCAAGAAACAACGTCACCGCTGGGCCTATGGCGGCTTCCAGATCGTCAAGAAGCACTGGCGCCGGTTCCTGCCCAATGCGAGCAGGCTTTCGCCCGATCAGAAGCGCGAGTTTGCACTCGGCTGGCTGAACTGGCTCGGCGCGGAAAGCCTCGGCGTGGTCGTTGCGATCCTCAACCTGATCTGGGTGCCGATCGTCTCATTCGCCGACATCGCCATTCCCGACAAGATCCTGACCCTGCCGATCATCGCGGCATTCATCGTCTCGCTGGCGCACTTCCTGACACTCTACAGGCTGCGTGTGCCGGTGAAGGTCGGCCAGATGCTGGGCGCAATGGTTGCGGCAATGTCGGTGCAGTGGACTGTGTCGCGCGCCGTCGCCAACGGCCTGATCACCGACCACCTCCCGTTCGCACGCACCTCCAAGGGCGGCCTGTCCCGCATGTCGGTGGAATTCCAGGCTTTCTGGGAGGCCGTGATCGGTATCCTCCTCATCATCGGCGCTATCGTGCTGGTTGCTTTCAACCAGAAGGAAGTTCGCGAGATCAACATCTTCGCCGGCGTGCTTGTGCTTCAGAGCCTGCCGTTCCTGTCGGCTGTCGCGATCGCGATCCTCGAGAACTCGCGCATCAACGCCTTTGGCTTTTGGAGTTCGTCAACAGTGCGTGCTGCGGAACTGATCGGTCTTCGCCGGGAAACAACGCCAACTAACATGACGGTTCAACAGCCGGTCACGTCGGACGTCCGTCCCGATATCAAGTGATTGCTGCGACCTAATGCGCGGAAATGTCGTCAGCTATTTAATGCTGACGAATGTGCCCCATGCTGCGGCTATTCCCGCTCCGACCAGAACGTAGACGGGATGCTGGCAAAACGTGTCGCCGTAATTGCACATCGTCTTTCCAAACCGGCCGAGCTGGCCGTGGTCAGCTGCGTAGAAGAGCCCCGAGAGAGCAACCAGGATACCGGCGACGAAATACATTCTAGTTGGCCCTTTTCGCTCCCAAGCCCGCATCGCCGACTCATCCCACGATGCGAATCCTAGCCGATTGTAGCCGCAAGGATGCGGTTTGACAGGGCACCATGGTGAGCGCGGAGGGACTCGAACCCTCGACCCCATGATTAAAAGTCACGTGCTCTACCGCCTGAGCTACGCGCTCACGTGTCGCGGTGTGTAGGTGGCGGGTGGATGTGGGTCAAGTGCAGGCCGGCATCCTTGTTCAACCTGTGGAATTCACCGCCAAAGTTTAAAAATCCCGGCTTGAGAACGACAATTGACACATGAACAAAAAGAGAACATAGTGAGTTCTCACTGCGGGAGGCCTGGATGGCCGATATATCCTATTATGTAGCCCTTCCGTTCACTGAGGACGACGAAGGGTCCGTTGTGACCGGGACCGCCGAGGAGTTCCAGAGCGCGTCCACGGCGATTCGGCGGGCCGAGACGCTGTCACGCACCTCCGGAATTATCGGCGCGGTCGCTTTCACTCGCTCCGGTGACCCAATGACGGGTGACTTCAAGGACGCCATGGTGCTGAAAACCTTTGGCAGCGTCCCCACGGATTTGAGCGGCCTGTAGAGGGAGCCATCAGGACCTGCGGTCTTCCTGCTCTTTCAATTCATCTTCGCTGAGATCGATCCTCGGCGTCGCGAAATCATCACTATCGGGATCGACCTTGAACGGCGCGTTCCTGGTGGGATCCAGGCGCCCTTTCCGTTTGCCCTTGTCGGTGGCGTCGCCCTTTTTCTTCTTTCCGGCCATCGCTGGTTTCCTTGCCTGCGCTGCCGGAATGACCGGCATGGTTCCCTAGAATATGGCTGAGGCGAAGCGCATCTGCTACGCCTACTTCTCCAGATTTCGAGGACATACGCCATGACGGATTCGCCTGCGGCCCCCGAGAACACCGTCCAGGAATTCGACGTGCCGGTGCCGTACATGCAGCGGACGCGCGACTACTATCTGGCCATCGGCTACGACACGCCCTACCGCTGGGCGCACAACGTCGACGCTCCCTTTCAGCCGCTTACGAAGCCCCTGGCGCAATCGCGGGTTGCCATCGTCACCACGGCGGCCCGTTTTGATCCGACGAAGGGCGATCAGGGACCGGGGGCGGCCTACAACGGCAGTGCGAAGTTCTATCAAGTCTATGATGGCGACAGCGGGAAGAAGCACGACCTGCGCATTTCCCACATCGCCTACGATCGCGTGCATACGTCCGCAACCGATATGAACACCTGGTTTCCGCTGGAGCAGTTGTACCGGCTTGCCCGCGAAGGCCGGATCGGTGACGTCGCGCCGCGCTTCTTCGGCGCGCCGACCAATCGCAGCCACCGCGTCACGGTCGACACCGACGCGCCGGATATCCTGGCGCGATGCAAGGCCGACAACGTCGATGCCGTCGTGCTGGTCCCCAATTGTCCCGTGTGCCACCAGACCACGGCTTTGGTTGCCCGACACCTCGAGGCCAGTGGAATTTCAACCGTAGTGATGGGATGCGCCAAGGACATCGTCGAGCACGCTGCCGTGCCGCGGTTCCTGTTCAGTGACTTCCCGCTGGGTAACTCCGCCGGCAGACCGAACGATCTGTCGTCCCAGGCGCTCACGCTGGAACTGGCGCTGAAGGTGCTCGAAAGCGCACCGGGTCCGCAGACCACTGTGCAGTCGCCACTGCGCTGGAGCGCAGATGCTTCATGGAAGCTCGACTACAACAATGTCGAGCGCATGTCGCCGGAAGAGCTTGCCCGGCGGCGGCGCGATTTCGATGCACAGAAGGAAGCCGCGCGCGTCAATCGCGTGGCGTGAGCTATTCGCACATCCCTGCCGCCTTCCTCAAGGCGGCATTGATGCGGTCCTGCCAACCCGGACCACCCTCCTGGAAATGCTCAAGGACGTCCTGATCGATCCTGAGTGAGACAAGCTCCCTCACGCCTGGAATGGCAGCTTTCTTTGGAACGGCTTCCGGCACCTTGGTGGTGACGGACTTGAACGCCGCCTCAGCTTCCGTCTTTGCATCGCTCAGCGTGCGGGGCCGCCGTGGAGGAGAAGCCATCGTTAAACTCCCTCAAACAGCGCCGTAGACAAATAGCGTTCCGAAAATGATGGGATGACCGCCAGAATGGTCTTGCCCGCATTTTCGGGCCGCTTGCCGAGTTCGAGCGCTGCCGCAATAGCTGCCCCCGACGAGATGCCGCCCGGAATGCCTTCCACACGTGCAAGTGCGCGCGAAGTCGCAATGGCCGTTGCACTGTCCACCTTGACAATCTCGTCGATCACCGACCGATCGAGGATATCAGGCACGAATCCTGCGCCGATGCCTTGAATCTTGTGAGGCGAGTGCTGCCCGCCGGACAACACCGGGCTTTCCACCGGCTCGACAGCGACGATCCGCAGCGACGGCTTTCGCGGCTTCAGAACCTGCCCCACGCCGGTGATCGTGCCGCCTGTGCCGACACCGGCGACAAACACATCGATATCGCCATGGGTATCGTTCCAGATTTCCTCAGCTGTGGTGCGGCGGTGAACGTCCGGATTGGCCAGATTCTTGAATTGCTGTGGCATCACCGAATTGGGCGTATTGCGGACAAGGTCTTCCGCGGTCGCAATCGCGCCTTTCATGCCTTGTGCAGCCGGTGTCAGGACGATTTCTGCACCCAGAAACGCCAGCATCTTGCGCCGTTCAATCGACATCGATTCCGGCATAACCAATTTCAGCCGGTAACCGCGCGACGCAGCGACGAACGCCAGCGCAATACCCGTGTTGCCGGAGGTCGGTTCGATCAGCACGGTATCCTGATTGATGACGCCAGCCTTCTCCATCGCGACGATCATCGCCGCACCAATGCGATCCTTCACGCTGGCGGCAGGATTGAAATATTCAAGTTTGGCGAGAATTTTCGCCTTTACTCCATTCTGTTCCGGCAGACGATGAAGACGGACGATCGGTGTATCGCCGAATGCATCAACGATGCTGTCGTAGATGCGTCCGCGCCCGGGCTGACGTGTCTGTGAAGCGTTTGGGTTTGACTTGGTATCCATGCCCCGGTCCTCCTGATCGATCCATCCGCACCATGAGAGAAAGCTACGCAAAACGAAAGGCTTCGCCATTAATGGCGGTCGCGACCGTGCGCGCAAGAGCAATGATGTTCCCGACCGGCATTGCATCGCAAAAACGGTATTTCGCAAAAGGAACGTATTTGTGTTGCGACAACTTCAAACTTGCATGAGTATATTCCGCGCGAGCTCGAACCCGGAAGGGAGGTCACGATGCCAGCACTTGCTGAACTTCTGTCGACCAAACCGTCACGCCTGCCGCCCCGTATCACTGACCGGCCGATCTGCACGATCTGCGCGGACTCGATGGTCGCCGCAGAAGCGTCCGCGTTTCTTGCCGACAATGTCATCAGCTATCTCTGGACTTGCGACAATTGCGGCTATGGCTTCGTCACGAAGCACTCAAACTATTCATCGAAAATCGTCTGTAACTGAACGCAACTCTCAGCGCGGCGCGATATCGCCCCGCGCCCATCCTGCACGAACTGACGCGCGGTAATCGTCGAATGTCCCGGCAGCAATTGCGGCGCGGGCACCGCTCATCAGATTTTGATAGTATGCGACGTTGATCTCCGACAACAGCATCGCACCCAGCGCCTCTTCCGACTTCACGAGGTGGTGCAGGTAAGCCCGTGAATAGCCGCTTGTCGAACGCCAGCCGCTTTCCTCGTCCAGCGGACGAGGATCGTCGGCATGGCGGGCGTTTCGCAGGTTGATAACGCCATGGCGCGTGAAGACGTGGCCGTGACGGCCGTTCCGCGTCGGCATCACGCAGTCGAACATGTCGATGCCCCGCGCAACCGCCTCAAGCATATCGTCCGGTGTCCCGACACCCATCAGATAACGCGGACGATCCTGAGGCAGGATCGGCGCCACCTCCTCGATCATCGCAAGCATGACCTCCTGCGGCTCGCCCACGGCGAGACCGCCGATGGCGTAGCCGTGGAAGCCGATGTCAATCAAGGCGCGGGTGCTTTCGCGGCGCAGGTCCGGAACATCTCCGCCTTGCGCAATTCCAAACAGCATATAGCCGGGCGGCGCGGTCTCAAACGCGCGCTTGCTGCGCTCCGCCCAGCGGAGCGACAGTTGCATGGCGCGCTCGATCTCGGCGCGTTCTGCCGGCAGCCTGACGCATTCGTCGAGCTGCATGGCGATATCCGAGCCGAGCAGCCGCTGCACTTCGATGGCACGCTCGGGCGACAACTCCACTTTGGTGCCGTCGATGTGCGAACTGAACGTCACCGCCTGTTCGGTAATCTTGCGGATCTTGGCGAGCGACATGACCTGGAAGCCACCGGAGTCGGTGAGCATCGGGCCATTCCATGTGGTGAAGGCCTGCAATCCGCCTAACGCAGCAATACGCTCGGCGCCGGGCCGCAGCATCAGGTGATAGGTGTTGCCGAGAACGATATCGGCGCCAGTATCGCGAATATCACGCCAGTGGATGCTTTTCATCGCGCCAGCGGTGCCGACGGGCATGAACGCAGGCGTGCGCACCACCCCGTGCGGGGTCGTGAGTTCGCCGGTCCGCGCTTCGCCATCGCGGCCGAGAAGCTTGAAATGATTGGGAACGCTCATGAGCGAGTTCATCGGTCAGGTTGATTTGCGAAACAACAGGGACGCATCGCCATACGAATAGAAGCGATAGCCGGTCTCAATGGCATGAGCGTAGGCTTTCTGCATGGTCTCCAGCCCGCTGAAGGCCGAAACCAGCATGAATAGCGTCGACCGCGGCAGGTGAAAGTTGGTCATCAGAATGTCCACGGCCTTGAAGCGATAGCCCGGCGTGATGAAAATCGCGGTGTCATCGGAGAACGGCTGGATAGTGCCGTCATCCGCAGCAGCGCTTTCCAGCAGCCGCAACGATGTCGTCCCGACGGCGACGATACGGCCACCCCTGGTGCGGGCCTCGTTAAGTGCGGCGGCCGTCTCGCTGGACACCGTGCCCCACTCGGCATGCATCCTGTGGCCGTCGGTGTCGTCAGATTTCACCGGCAGGAACGTCCCTGCTCCCACATGCAGCGTCACCCGATGCAGACCGATGCCGCGATTACGTAAGGCTGCCTCGAGCGCAGGCGTGAAATGCAGCCCCGCTGTTGGCGCGGCGACAGCGCCTTCGCTGACTGCAAACATGGTCTGATAGTCGGTGTTGTCTCGCTCATCAGGCATGCGCCGCGAGGCGATATACGGCGGCAGCGGCGGCGCGCCCACGTCCGCAATCGCCTGATCCAGAACTGGTCCGTGAAACGAGAATGCCAGCGTCACTTCGCCGTTCTCGCCCTTGCTCTCGACCTGTGCGTCCAGATTTCCGAGCAGGCAAACCCGGCCTTCGTTGCCGAAGCGGATGGCATCACCCGGAGTGAGTTTCTTCGCCGGCTTCACCAGTGCCTGCCAGCGAGAGCCGTCGAGGCGCTTGATTAGGGTCGCTTCGATCTTCGGCTCGGTTTCGCGGCCGATGCGACGGCCGGTCAGTTGGGCGGGAATGACCTTGGTATCGTTGACCACAAGCTGATCGCCCGGTTGCAGAAACAGCGGCAAATCGGAAACCGTGGAATCCGTCAGCGGCTGGTTCGGCTTCACCACGAGCATGCGCGCCGCATCGCGCGGGCTGACAGGCCGCAGCGCGATGTTGCCTTCCGGAAGGTCGAAATCGAAAAGATCAGTACGCATGATGCTCAAATGTCGATGGCCGGGACATGCCCGGCCATCCGTTCGCAAGCCAGACTACAGCGGCGATCAGGCGGCGTCAGCCGCCATGTGCGCCTTGATGATCTTGTCGGGATTCTGCACGGGCTCGCCGCGCTTGATCTTGTCGACGTTCTCCATGCCCGAGGTCACCTTGCCCCACACGGTGTACTGGCCGTTGAGGAAAGCTGCATCGTCGAAGCAGATGAAGAACTGGCTATCACCCGAATCCGGGTTGGCAGCGCGCGCCATCGATGCGGTGCCGCGCACATGCGGCTCCTTGTTGAACTCGGCTTTCAGCTTCTTGCCGGAGCCGCCGGTGCCGGTGCCCTGTGGACAGCCGGTTTGCGCCATGAATCCCTCGATAACGCGGTGGAACACGATGCCGTCATAGAATCCCTCGCGCACCAGTTCCTTGATGCGGGCGACATGACCCGGCGCGAGATCGGGACGCATCTCGATCGTGACCGGCCCCTGCGTCGTCTCCAGGATCAACGTGTTTTCATTGTCTGCCATGATATTTCCTTTGCAGATTGGGAGGCCCGCTATGGCCGGTAGGCCGCGGGCCGCCTGAGGTTGGTTACTTGATGTCGGAAGCGACCTGCACTTTCACCATCTTGTCGGGATCCTGAACCGGCTCGCCGCGCTTGATCTTGTCCACAACGTCCATGCCGGAGACGACTTCTCCGACGACCGTATACTTGCCGTTCAGAAAGCTGCCGTCGGCGAACATGATGAAGAACTGCGAATTGGCCGAATTCGGTTCGCTCGAGCGCGCCATGCCGACAATGCCGCGCTTGAACGGCACGTTGGAGAACTCCGCCGGAAGGTTCGGATACTTCGATCCGCCGGTGCCATTGAAACGCTGGCCGTCGCCGGTCTGAGCCATGAAGCCCTCGATCACGCGATGGAACGGCACATTGTTGTAGTAGCCGTCGCGGGCAAGCTGCTTGATGCGCTCGGCATGCTGCGGGGCCAGATCGGTGCGCAGCTTGACGATCACCCGCCCCTTTGTGGTGTCGATAACAATGGCGTTGGCCTTGTCGAGACCAGCCGGAAGCGCCTGCGAAAAAGCTGGCGTTGCAAGAACAATAGCCGCGAGAACGGCAAGGATGCGGATCATGAGAACTCCGGATCAGAGGAAGTTATTTGCCGGCAAATTTTGTTTTCAGGCGCGCGGCGACCGCCTTGGGTACGAAATGGGAGACGTCTCCGCCCATCCCTGCGATCTGACGCACCAGTGTGGCAGTGATCGGGCGGACGGTGGCGGATGCTGGCAGGAAAACGGTGCGGATTTCGGGCATCAGCGTCTGGTTCATGCCGGCGATCTGCATCTCGTAGTCCAGATCCGTGCCATCCCGCAGGCCACGGATCAGGATCGTCGCCCCTGCCCGCTGGGCCGCGGTCACGGTCAAATCGCTGAATGTAACGCAATCGATCTCGCATTTGGCGCTGGCGGCGATCGGCGCGAACACCTCGCGGATCATGTCCTGCCGTTCCTCGACCGGAAACAGCGGAGCCTTGCCGGGGTGGATGCCGATCGCCACGACCAGCCGGTCGACCAGGCTGCAGGCCTGCCGCACGACATCCAAATGGCCATTGGTGACAGGGTCGAACGACCCCGGGTAAAGCGCAATACGGGACATGTCCCCTCCTAACCCGGCCCGGCGACCGCCGCAAGCTGGCCGGTTCCCCTCGATAACGCGGGTTTCAGCGTCAAAAATTTTAAGATCTCGTGAACTTTTACCCGCTGCTGCGCGTCATCCCTTCGAACGGCCCGCCAAGGCCGGCATCACAGGGGACGGACCATGATCAAGGCACTCTCAGCAGTGACGATCGCGGCTTTCGTTGCAGCCGCCATGACAATCTTGCCAAGCTTCGCGCCTCCGGTGGAGGCGAGCGTGCCGCAGGCGCTCGCAAAGGCGGACCGGCTCCCGATCCGGACGGTCAGCGTGCCTTGCGCCGCACAGCACTGGCCGACCATGGACGCGGCGTGCCTGCATCGCAGCAATTGGAAGAGCGGTGTCCAGCCGGTCCGGGTCGTGACAACAGACCGCAAGTAATCCCCCGCGTCATCCCATTCACCTCCGCCTGGGGCGCGGCGTTGCTGCGCCCATCAATAAAATCCGCTCGGCGGCCATGGCAATTTCCTTCTCGCGGTAGCAGACTACGGACATGCGTCCGTTCGGGATGCTCACGAGGCGACGGGGGTAGCAAGTGACTGCCGTACATGCCGCTGCTTCAGTCCGCAGCCCCGGACTTCCAGTAACCGCGATGGTCGGAGCTCTCGGTGTCGTCTATGGCGATATCGGGACCAGCCCGCTTTATGCCCTGAAGGAAGCCGCGAAGGCGGCAACTCATAACGGCGGCGTTCTCACCAACGAAGCTATCCTCGGCGTGGTCTCGCTGATCCTCTGGGCACTGATCCTCATCATCTCGTTCAAATACGCCATGCTGATCATGCGGGCAGACAATCGCGGCGAAGGCGGCATCGTCGCGCTTCTGGCGCTTCTTCACGCCCGCAACGCGCAATCCGGAACATGGCGTGCGAATTTGCTCATCATCGGATTGATCGGCGCGGCGCTGTTGTATGGCGACGGCGCCATAACGCCCGCAATCTCGGTTCTTAGCGCGGTGGAGGGATTGAAGGTCGACGCACCATCGCTCGCCCACGCCGTGGTGCCGATCACCGTCGCGATCCTGATCGGTGTTTTCCTGATGCAGCGCAAGGGCACGGGATTCATCGGCGGGATATTCGGGCCGTTCATGCTGATTTGGTTCATCGTCCTTGCATTGCTCGGCATTCACGGCATCGCCAAAAATCCGGACGTCCTGGCAGCCCTGAGTCCGACATACGCGGTGACGTTTCTGCTCAGTCAGAATTTCCACATCTCGTTTGCGATCCTTGGCGCGGCGTTTCTCGCCGTGACAGGCGGCGAGGCCATGTATGCCGATATGGGTCACTTCGGCCGCTCGCCGATCCGGTTCGCGTGGTTCACGATTGCGCTGCCGGCGCTGGTCCTCAACTACTTCGGCCAGGCGGCGCTGCTCATCACCGATCGCGGGGCACTTGAAAACCCGTTCTACCAACTCGCCCCCGACTGGGCGCATTATCCGCTCGTTGCCTTTGCCACCCTCGCCACGGTGATTGCATCTCAGGCAATCATCACCGGTGTCTTTTCCCTCACCCAGCAGGCCATTCAACTGGGATTCTTGCCCCGCATGCACATCCAGCACACGGCGAGTCACGAAAAGGGCCAGATCTACGTTCCGCTGATCAACTGGCTTCTCGCCGCAGGAACGCTCGGAGCCGTCATCGGCTTCGGCACGTCGGATGCTCTCGCGGGCGCCTACGGCGTCGCCGTGTCGCTTCTGATGGCGATTACAACGCTGCTGGCAGCGCTTGTCGCCCTCCAATGGGGTTATCCGCCGGTGGTTGTCATCGCGGTCAACGGATTCTTCCTCGTGATCGACTGCATTTTCTTCGCCGCGAACTCTGCCAAACTTTTAGACGGCGGCTGGTTCCCGCTGCTGATAGCGGCCGTCATCGCGTTCCTCATGCTGACATGGCGCAGTGGCGTGAAGCTCGTCGAGGCCGCGCGAGGCGCGCTGCGCCAGCCCGAAGAGGACCTGATCGAAACCGCGGTGAGCAAATGCCACGCGCGGCTTCCAGGAACCGCGGTGTTTCTAGCCTCAGCCCCGAAAGGTGTCCCGCTCGCGCTGACGCAGTTCGTGAAACACAATCACGTGCTGCACCAACGCGTCCTCCTCGTGACCGTCCTGATTGCGGAAGCGCCGCGCATCCCTGACGACGACAGGGTCGAAGTGATCGAGATCATCGAGGGCATCACGCGGGTGATTCTGCATTTCGGATTCATGCAGTACCCAGTCATTCTGGAGGGACTTCAGCTCGCCTGTGCGCAGGGCAAGCTTCCGGGCATCGATCTCAACAACATCACCTATTACATCGGCCGCGAGACCATCATCCCCAGCGAGAAAATCGCAGGCATGTGGGTGTGGCGGGAGACGGTGTTCGCATTTCTCCAGCGGAATGCGGAACGCACGGCGGCGTTCTTCGGCGTTCCCACCAAGCAGGTCGTCGAGTTCGGAACCGAGATCGAGATTTAGGTCACAATCCCGGCCCGATGGGCCGGGATCAGACTCTAACCGCCGTTGCCGTTCTCGGACTCGTCCTCGGTGATGTGCTCAACCGACACCACGTGTTCGTCCTCGGCGGTATCGAACACGATCACACCCTGCGTCGAACGTCCGGCGACGCGGATCCCCTCGACCGGGCAGCGGATAAGCTGTCCGGCGTCTGTCACCAGCATGATCTGGTCGCTGTCCTCGACCGGGAAGGACGCCACAAGCTTGCCGTTGCGGTTGTTGACGGACATCGCGACGATGCCCTTTCCACCGCGGCCCGTGGTCCGATACTCGAACGACGAACTGCGCTTGCCATAGCCGTTCTCGCTGATGGTCAGCACGAACTGTTCGGCAGCGGACATTTGCGCATAGCGCTCCTGGCTGAGTTGCACTGTCGCCGATGTCTCTTCGGTATCCGAATCGCCGCTCTCCTCGGCAGCCGCCTCACCGGCAACCGCACGGCGCATTTTCAGGTATGCGGCCCGCTCGTCGGCGTTGACGTCCATATGACGCAAGATCGTGAGAGAGATCAGCTTGTCGCCGTCGCCAAGGGCGATGCCGCGCACACCCATCGAAGTGCGGCCGCTGAACACGCGCACATCCGTCACCGGGAAGCGGATGCACTGCCCGCCGGCGGCCGTCAGCAGCACGTCATCGTTTTCGGTCGCAATCTGAACGTCGACGATGGCCTCGCCCTCGTCGAGCTTCATGGCGATGATGCCGGAGCGGCGCACATCGACGAAGTCGGACAGCTTGTTGCGCCGGACATTGCCGCCGGTGGTGGCGAACATCACGTCGAGGTTGCCCCACGACGACTCATCTTCCGGCAGCGGCATGATGGTCGTGATGCGTTCGCCCTGCTCCAGCGGCAGGATGTTGATCAGCGCCTTGCCGCGCGAATTCGGCGCGGCCATCGGCAGACGCCAGACCTTCTCCTTGTAGACCTGCCCACGGGACGAGAAGAACAGCACCGGCGTATGCGTCGAGGCAATGAACAGCCGGCTGACGAAATCCTCGTCGCGCGTCTGCATTCCCGAGCGGCCCTTGCCGCCGCGCTTTTGCGCGCGATAGGTCGACAGCGGCACGCGCTTGACGTAGCCCGCGTGCGAGACGGTCACGACCATATCCTCGCGCTGGATCAGGTCCTCGTCCTCGACTTCGCCTTCCTGATCGATGATCTTCGTCCGACGCGGGGTGGCGAACTCATCCTTCACCGCGGTGAGTTCGTCCTTGATGATAGATTGAATCCGCGCGCGAGAGCGCAGGATGTCGAGATAGTCGGCAATCTCTGTCGCGAGTTTGTTCAGCTCTTCGGAGATTTCCTCGCGGCCAAGTGCCGTCAGACGCTGCAGACGCAGATCGAGGATCGCTTTTGCCTGTTCCAGCGACAGGCGCGCAGTGCCGTCTTCAGACACGCGATGGCGCGGATCGTCGATCAGCGTGATCATCGTCGCCATATCCTTGGCCGGCCAGTCGCGCGACATCAGGGTTTCGCGCGCCGTATTCGGATCGGGAGACGTGCGGATGACGCGGATGACTTCGTCGATGTTTGCAACGGCGATCGCAAGACCGACCAGGATGTGAGCGCGGTCGCGCGCCTTGCCGAGCAGGAACTTGGTGCGCCGAGAAACCACGCTCTCGCGGAACGCGATGAACACGGTCAGCAGATCCTTCAGGTTCATCACCTGCGGGCGACCGCCATCCAGAGCCACCATGTTGGCTCCGAAGTTGGTCTGCAACGGTGTGAACTTGTAGAGCTGGTTCAGCACCACCTCCGGCACCGCATCGCGCTTCAGCTCGACGACCACGCGGTAACCGTCGCGGTCGGATTCGTCACGCAGATCGGCGATGCCTTCGATCTTCTTTTCGCGCACCAGTTCGGCGATACGCTCGACCATGCCCGCCTTGTTCACCTGATACGGGATTTCCGAAACGACAATCGCCTGACGGTCCTTGCGGACATCTTCGATCTCGACCTTGCCGCGCATCACGATGGAGCCGCGGCCGAGATGGTACGCGGCGCGAATGCCCTGGCGGCCAAGAATAATGCCGCCGGTCGGGAAATCCGGTCCGGGAACGATATTGATCAAATCGTCGATGCCGAGTGCCGGATCGTTGATCAGCGCGATACACGCAGCGATCACTTCGCCGAGATTGTGAGGTGGAATGTTGGTCGCCATGCCGACCGCGATGCCGCCGGCGCCGTTGACGAGCAGATTTGGAAATTTGGCCGGCAGAACACGCGGCTCGCGCTCGGAGCTGTCGTAGTTCGGCTGAAAATCGACAGTATCCTTGTCGATATCATCGAGCAGCGAATGCGCAACCTTCTGCAGACGCGCTTCGGTGTAACGCATCGCGGCCGCCATATCGCCGTCGACCGAGCCGAAGTTGCCCTGTCCGTCTATCAGCGGCACGCGCATGGAAAAGTCCTGCGCCATGCGCACCATTGCGTCGTAGACCGACTGGTCGCCGTGCGGGTGGTACTTACCGATCACGTCACCGACGGTGCGCGCCGATTTGCGGTACGGCTTGTTCCACTCGAAACCATTCTCGTACATCGCGTAGAGAATGCGCCGGTGCACCGGCTTCAGACCGTCACGCGCATCCGGAAGCGCACGCGCTACGATCACGCTCATCGCGTAATCGAGGTAAGAGCGCTTCATTTCATCCGTGATCGAAACGGGACGGATATCGGCCGTCTCGGGCGGGCCGGACGGCGGATCTTCTTGGTCAGCCAACGTGCGAATCCTGAGTGTGAAATACTCGTTTTATATAGGCGAATTCGCACCGCAACGCCAACCGCATTCGCCGTTAAAAAGAACGCCAAAACAGATGGAATTACAATGCCTTACAGCCGCCTAAAAACTCGTGTGAATTCCCGATTCTCAGCGCCTGAGATTAGACGTTTCGGCAGCCGCTACTGACCGAATGCGACCGCGTGCATGATACGTCCGGGGACGAATGTGAACAGCCCGGCGATAACGAGCCCGCCGGTGAAAATCGAGATCATGGTGATCCGGTGCCCCCTCACACGGTGCCTGTGAGCGAACCAGATTCCGAGCGGAAGCATGATCAGGCTGAAGATCGACAGCAGATGAATTGGGCTCCACGGCTCGCCCAGCTTGATCTGTCTGCCATGTATCCAGAATGAACTGATCGCAACAGTCACCATCAACGCGACCCAGATCCATCCCATCGTACGATGACGCTGAGTGCCTTTCGGAAGCGAGAACTGAACGAGGCCAAGCACAAGCGCGCCGATCGCGGCGAACGTATGCAATTGAATGACCAGAGGCGCATTGAGTAACGGCGCGAAGCCCATCCTTGCCCCCACGACACGAGTTGACCCGACCGAATGGGTTTCGCGGCCATTCGACCCAATGTTAATATCATTAACATAAGTCCGAGGCAATGTCGTGCGCGGCCGGCGCGAGGATCGCCGGCTATTTCTTACATCGATTGCTTGATGATGCCGCCGCGCTCCTGCACGGCGTTGATCCAGCGCGGATTCACGCACAATCGCGGAGACGGTGATTTGAGCACCGGCTCCGCGAGCTTGGCAGCGTTTCGGCTCAGAACGGAATGTCGTCGTTCATGTCGTCGTTGCGGCCACCGCCGGCAGCCACGCGGCGCGGAGGAGCAGAACGCGAAGGTCCCGACGATCCGAAATCGCCCTCGTCGGCTCCAAACGAACCGCCGCTGCTCTTGCCGTCGAGCATCGTCAGCGTCGAGTTGAAGTTCTGAAGCACGACCTCCGTCGAGTAACGATCCTTGCCGTCCTTGTCCTGCCATTTACGGGTCTGGAGCTGGCCCTCAATGTAAACCTTCGAGCCCTTCTTCAGATACTGCTCGGCAATCTTGCAGAGACCTTCACTGAAGATCACGACTCGATGCCACTCGGTCTTTTCCTTCCGCTCGCCAGAGTTTTTGTCGCGCCAGGTATCGGAGGTCGCGACGCTGAGATTGGCGATCGGGCGACCGTCCTGTGTGCGCTTGATTTCAGGGTCGGCGCCGAGATTTCCAACCAGAATGACTTTATTGACGCTTCCCGCCATTACCGTTCTCCACTTTAGCGCACCGAGAGGGCGCGCCGAATCTGTCAGGATTTATGTACGCGGGACGACAATCCCCACCCTTGGGAAAGCCCGCTCTACAAATGACCCTATACTTTCCGGCCCCCGCGATGAGGCCGCCGCGCCGGTTATCCACACGCAACCGGTATTGTCGCACAGACATAATACGTACTCTTTTTGTTCTTATGCAAGTGGTCCCGCAAAAGCAACCCTTTGTAGGACAAAACATTCTCGCCTGGGGTTCCATAAATGTGACGAAAACGTGATCAAATCGTGGAACCGGGAGGCCGAATATCCCAAACAATTCCTTACGTTAGAAGCTTTCACTTCCCGTCCGACTGTTGCATTTCGGAGACGGCTTTTTTGGGAGAAGCCGGTATATTCCGTCCACGAAATCGAAATCCCATTGCGTTCGCGCCTTGGAAAACTGCTTCGAAAAATCGAGGCGGACTTAAAACTGGAGAAGATCAGATGAAGAAGTTCTTGCTCGGCACCGTGGCACTCGTTGCCCTCGGTACTGCTTCGGCGGTTGCCGCTGACCTGCCGGCCCGCACCTACACCAAGGCGCCGGTTTACGCCGCGCCGATCTACAACTGGACCGGCATCTACGTCGGTGCGCACATCGGAGCCGCTTTCGGTGGTGACGACGGGTTCGCAACCAACATCGTCGGCCTGACTGGTTCGAGCCGCGACGCTGCGTTCCTCGGCGGTGGCCAGATCGGCGCTGACTACCAGTTCGCTCCGAACTGGGTTGTCGGTATCGAAGGCCAAATCTCGGGCCTGTCGAACAACGATCGCCGCTTCACTGTCGGCGTTGACTCGATCCGTGATCGTTCCGACTGGCTCGCTTCGGTTACCGGCCGCCTCGGCTACACCTGGGGTCCGGGCCTGATCTACGCCAAGGGCGGTGTCGCGTTCCGTGACGACAGCGGCCTGGCTGCAACCGCTGGCTTCCTGCCGGCTGTGACCGATCGCAACTCGACCGGCTACACCGTCGGTGGCGGTCTCGAATACATGTTCGCCCCGGCCTGGTCGGCGAAGGTTGAGTACCAGTACTACAACTTCGACACCACCAACGTTGTCACCAACGCTGGCCTTGGCGCGCTGTCCTACAAGGACGACCTCCACACTGTGAAGGTTGGCGTCAACTACCACTTCAACTGGGGTGGCCCGGTCGTCGCGAAGTACTAAGCTTCGCTTCACCTGAGTCTCTCGGGAATACGGAAAGGCCGGCTCTTGAGCCGGCCTTTTTGTTTGCCAATCACGCCCCATATCTCTGAAGTCCCAAGCAGACATCAAACAGTTGATGGATCGCGAACAGGGCTGGAAATCCAGCCGCGTTCTCACTATGTTCTGCGGGCAGGAATCTAATCGAGAATGAGAAACCGGCGAACGGTCATCGCGTTTTCCGGAGACAGCGCTCTAGCTGCGCACCACGCGCACCGGAATTCCCCCTATGGATGAAGTCATCAAGGCAAACCGCAAATCGACCGGATCGAACTCGCGGGCCATCACGATTCGCGGCGCACGCGAGCACAATCTCAAGAACATTGACCTCGCGATTCCGCGCGACAAGCTGGTCGTCTTCACCGGCCTGTCAGGGTCCGGGAAATCGTCCCTCGCCTTCGACACCATCTATGCCGAAGGTCAGCGCCGCTATGTCGAATCGCTGTCGGCCTATGCCCGCCAGTTTCTGGAAATGATGCAGAAGCCGGACGTCGATCAGATCGACGGTCTGTCGCCAGCCATTTCAATTGAACAGAAAACCACCTCCAAGAATCCGCGATCGACCGTGGGTACGGTTACGGAGATCTACGACTACATGCGCCTGCTGTGGGCGCGTGTCGGCGTTCCTTATTCGCCGGCGACGGGACTTCCGATCGAAAGCCAGACCGTGTCGCAGATGGTGGATCGCGTACTCGCGTTACCCGAAGGCACCCGGCTCTACCTGCTGGCGCCGGTCGTCCAGGGCCGCAAAGGCGAGTACCGGAAGGAATTTGCCGAATACCTCAAGAAGGGATTTCAGCGGATCAAGGTCGACGGCAAGTTTTATGAGTTGGCGGACGTGCCGACGCTCGACAAGAAGTTTCCCCACGACATCGACGTTGTGGTCGACCGCATTGTCGTGCGGCCCGACATGGCACAGCGGCTCGCCGAATCGTTCGAGACCGCGCTGAAACTCGCCGAAGGCCTTGCCGTCGTCGAGTTCGCCGATGCGCCTGCAGGCGAGCCAGCGTCCGAAGAGAAGGCGGAAAAGAAGACCGCAAAGATTCACGACAAGAGCGGGCCGGAGCGGATCCTGTTCTCGGAGAAGTTCGCCTGCCCCGTCTCCGGATTCACGATCCCTGAAATCGAGCCTCGGCTGTTCTCATTCAACAATCCTTACGGCGCCTGCCCGAAATGTGGTGGCCTTGGTGTCGAACAGCATATCGACGCCGAACTGGTGATCCCGGACAAGGAACTGACGCTGCGCAAGGGTGCGATCGCACCATGGGCGAAGTCCTCGTCACCTTATTATGTCCAGACACTGCAAGCCCTGGGCAAGTTCTACAAGTTCACACTCGACACCAAGTGGAAAGACCTGCCGAAGAAGACGAAAGACGCAATTCTGTTCGGCTCCGGCGATGACGAGATCAAGTTCTCGTATGAAGATGGCGTTCGGTCCTACGACACCAAGAAGCCGTTCGAGGGCGTGGTCACCAATATCGAGCGCCGCTTCCGCGAAACCGAAAGCGAGTGGGCGCGCGAGGAACTCGGCAAATACTTCAGCGACGTTCCCTGCGAGGCTTGTCACGGTCATCGGCTGAAGCCGGAAGCGCTTTGCGTCAAGATCGGCGGCAAGCACATTGGCGAAGTGGCAGAGCTTTCGGTTCTCCGCGCCGGGGAATGGTTCGAGAACGTTCCCAAGCAGTTGAACAAGCAGCAGAACGAGATCGCGACGCGCGTGCTCAAGGAAATACGCGAGCGACTGTCGTTCCTGCTGGACGTCGGTCTGAACTACCTCACACTGTCGCGTTCGTCCGGCACCCTGTCCGGCGGCGAAAGCCAGCGTATCCGACTCGCCTCGCAGATCGGCTCCGGTCTGACCGGCGTGCTCTACGTGCTAGACGAACCATCGATCGGACTGCACCAGCGCGATAACGCGCGCTTGCTCGACACGTTGCGGCGGCTGCGCGATCTCGGCAACACGGTCATTGTCGTTGAGCACGATGAGGATGCCATCGAAACCGCGGACTATGTGGTGGACGTCGGCCCCGGCGCCGGCATGCATGGCGGCAACATCGTCGCCCAGGGCACGCCGCAGCAGGTGAAGAGCAATCCGAAATCGATGACCGGAAAGTATCTCACCGGTGAGATGTACGTGCCGATACCCGAGCGCCGGCCGCCCAATCACCGCCGGACCATCAAGGTCATTAACGCACGCGGCAACAATCTGAAGAACGTGTCGGCAGAAATTCCGCTCGGGCTGTTCACCTGCGTCACAGGTGTCTCGGGCGGCGGCAAATCCACTCTGCTGATCGACACACTTTACAAGTCCATCGCCCGCAAGCTCAACAATGCCTCGGAAGGTCCTGCTCCGCATGACCGCATCGAAGGTCTCGAACATATCGACAAGATCATCGATATCGACCAGTCACCGATCGGGCGGACGCCGCGTTCAAATCCGGCGACCTACACCGGGGCCTTCACGCCGATCCGCGAATGGTTCGCCGGATTGCCGGAATCAAAGGCACGCGGCTACGAGCCGGGTCGCTTCTCATTCAACGTGAAAGGCGGCCGTTGCGAGGCCTGTCAGGGCGACGGCGTCATCAAGATCGAGATGCACTTCCTGCCGGATGTCTACGTCACTTGCGATACCTGCAAGGGCAAACGCTACAACCGCGAAACCCTTGAAGTCCTGTTCAAGGGCAAGTCGATCGCCGACGTGCTGGATATGACGGTGGAAGAAGCCGCCGAGTTCTTCAAGGCGGTACCGCGGGTGCGCGAAACGTTCAAAACCCTGCATCGCGTCGGTCTGGATTACATCCATGTCGGCCAGCAAGCGACCACGCTTTCAGGCGGCGAGGCGCAACGCGTCAAACTCGCCAAGGAGCTCAGCAAGCGCGCGACCGGGCGGACGCTCTATATCCTCGACGAGCCGACGACCGGACTGCATTTCCATGACGTCGCAAAGCTTCTGGAAGTGCTTCACGAACTGGTGGCGCAGGGTAACACGGTTGTCGTCATCGAGCACAATCTCGAGGTCATCAAGACCGCCGACTGGGTGATCGATCTTGGCCCGGAGGGTGGTGACGGCGGCGGAGAGATCGTCGCTTGGGGACCGCCGGAGGACATCGTCAAAGCGCCGCGCAGTTACACCGGAAAATTCCTCGCGCCGGTTCTAAAAAAGGGCCGCGCCGGAAAGATTCACGATACCGGTGAGGCGGCGGAGTAAGCGGCGCACGGATCACTCCGCGCGCCGTTCAGTCAGCGAATGGGCCACATCATCCTGACGCGAACGCGTCAGGCAGCATCATTGCCCGTGCCTGGCGAGTTCCTGGTCCGTCAGATCCCAATCCTGCCAGAGCTTCAGAGCCGCCAGCAGGAACACAACGGCGCCAATACCGGTGTGCCAGAACCTGAGTACGCCGTCGCTCGAATAGCCGAGCAGATACGGTGCCGCGATCAGCCAGAGACCGAGCACCATCTCACCCGCTTCCTCCCAGCGCTGGAGCGCGATGTACTCCATCTGGGCCAGGCCAAACACGAGAACGCCGGCCAGCACCGTGCACAGGATTGCGAATCCGGGCTCCGACAGCGAACCAAACCCGTAGTTTGCCTGTCCCGTGAGCCAGGGCGACAGCACGATCAGCAGGCCCAACAGCATGCCGAACCAATCTTCCCATTTGCGATGAGTGTCGAAAAACCGAAAGCCAGACATGTAAGACCTCCATTAAAAGAGGCATACGTCGGCGGCCTGGCGTCGTCACATTCCGACTCGAAGACGACCATTCGGCCGCATCGGAGTATGTCCAATTCTAAACGTATGAAACCCGCCGGTCCTTGCAAGGTCCTGGCGACGGATTTTGTTACCCGCTGGTGACGACGGTGCGATGCGGCGGACGGCTCGCCTTAGCATATGAAATGTTGATAGACTCTCCGACGCTGATACCCGAAACGGAAACAGACAGATGACCGATGCCGTGCGGAATAACCCCGCCAAAAAGCGCTATGAACTCGATGTCGAAGGACATATCGCGGCGACCTACTACGAACTGTCCAATGGCGTAATCACCTTCGTCCATACCGAAGTACCGGAAGCGCTTGGCGGCCGAGGCATCGGATCGCAGCTCATCAAAGGTGCGCTCGATCAGGTACGCGCCGACGGGCTGAAAGTCGTCGCCCAATGTCCCTTCGTGAAGGCCTACATCGGCAAGCATCAGGAATATGCCGACCTCCTGAAGTAAATTCCCGCGACACACTCAACAACAGAACGCAGGCTCCATGGACCAAGGCATCGTCCGCAACAACACTGCCCTCAGCCGCTACGAACTCGACGCAGATGGCGCCACAGCATTTGCCGACTACCGGCTTGCACCGGGGAAAGTGATCATCACCCACACCGAAACGCCTCGGACTTTGCGCGGTCGGGGCATTGCGTCGAAGCTCGTGCAGGGCGCGCTGGAACAGATTCGCGCCGATGGCTTAAAGGCCGTCGCAGGCTGCAGTTTCGTAGTGGATTATCTGGAGAAGCATCCAGAATTCGCGGACGTTGTGGCTTAACCCACTCCTACGCTCCCAGCAAAAGCCCGCCAGCCGGCGGGCTTTTGCTGCGCTCAACGGACAACCGCGCCAGTCAGGCGAACGTCAGACAATCTTGATCGACATATCCGGCAAGCCCTCCAGCTTGCAGAGGATGACGTCGCCCTTCACCACCGGTCCGACATTCTCCGGCGTGCCGGAATAGACGATGTCTCCTGCTTTCAGCTCGCAGGCTTCCGACAGCTTCGATATCTGCTCCGCGACGCTCCAGATCATGTTGCTGAGATCGGAGCTTTGCTTCACCGTTCCGTTTACCGCGAGCGAGATCGCGCCCTTGGTGAAATGACCGGTCTTGGTCACCGGATGGATCGGCCCAAGCACGGCGGAATTATCGAAGCTCTTGCCGATCTCCCACGGTTTTTTCTGGTCACCCATCGCGCGCTGCAGATCGCGGCGCGTCATGTCGAGGCCCAGGGCATAACCGTAAACGCAGTCGAGCGCCTTCTCCGGCGAGATGTTGGACCCGCCCGACTTCAATGCAGCCACCAGTTCGACTTCATAGTGATAGTTCTTGGTCAGCGGCGGATACGGATGGTCTCCAACCGCTCCGATCGCAACGTTCTGGATCGCGTCTGTAGGCTTCTGGAAAAAGAACGGCGGCTCCCGCGTCGGATCTGATCCCATCTCGCGCGCATGCGCCGCGTAATTGCGGCCGATGCAATAGATGCGGCGAACGGGGAAAACCTCTTTCAGACCGACAATAGGGATTGTCGCCTGTGCGACAGGGAACACTGCTTTCAGGCCAATCTCGGCATTTGCGGTCTCACCAAGTGCTGCCGTCCCGGCAATGGCGGCAGCTCCGCCAGCCAAGATGTTTCTGCGGTTGAATTCTGTCATGGTCGTTTCCTGCTTTTCGTTGTTGGCATTGGCGCAGCCGCCATCCGTTCGTTGAGGCTTGCGGACAACGACTTGAGCGCTGGTATTTTGTATGCCGACGACATGTGTTTGAACAGAGCCCACGCATCTGACGTCCGTGTGCGTCGCAACGAAAAAGGCCCGCCAAAGGCGGGCCTTTCATATCCGGCTCAAGGCCGAATTAGTGCTTCAGATCGTCCGGCAGCTTGCCGCCGTTCGCAGCAAGCTTGGTCATGACCTGCTTGTGCAGCCAGATGTTCATCTTGGCCGAGTCGCTGGTGTCGCCGTCGTACTTCAATTCCTTGGCGAGTTCCTTGCGGGCGGTCAGGCTTGAATCGATATCGAGAGCCTTCATCAGGTCGACGATCGACGTGCGCCACTCGAGCTTTTCGCCCTTGGCAGCAACGGCTTTGTCGAGAATCGGCGCGACATCGACCATCGGCACGCTGGCACCGCCGCCCGCAGCCGATCCCGCACCGCCGGCAGGCTCCGCCGCTTCGGCCTTGGTGCCGAAAATAGCGCCCATGATCTTTCCAAAAATGCTCATCTGTAAACTCCCGATAGCCCGTCGATTGACTGGTGGATCTGATTGGCGCTTCCCCTCTCCGGCAGCACCGCACCGGTATCACGCAAGAGTGTAGACGCCCGGTTACGGCTTGCCAATGCAGCACCTCAACATTGCGTTGCGGCGAATTGAGTCAAAAACGTCAAAAAGACGCCACAATGACTGTGGTGTGACGACACCAATCGTTTGGAGGCAAAATCCATCTCGTTCATTTGCAGAACCTTGCTGCATCCGCGCGTTTACACATTGCAAGCAATCGTGATGCTTTCGCGGATGCCCTTTGAAGCGATCATGATAGGCTTGAGGTTCGCACGGTGCCCCTAGCGTAATCACAGCGTTCAGCGCTGTGTGACAAGGAGACAGCCACCATGAGCGTTTCCACCAACATGAAAGCATTTCCGGCTGCGGCAGAGCCGGCGAAATACGCGATCCAGACAATCACGATGGCTGATCTCAAGGACGCGCTTCGCTTGGGATGGGAGGACTTCAAGGCCGTTCCTACTCATGCGATACTCCTGGCGTTGATCTATCCCGTGCTCGGACTGATGCTCGCACGCACTGTCCTTGGCTATTCAATCCTGCCGCTGCTGTTTCCACTGGCTGCCGGCTTCGCGTTGCTCGGACCGTTCGCAGCGCTCGGATTTTACGATCTCAGCCGCCGGCGTGAACAGGGCGAAACGCCAACAGCCTCTCATGCCTTGGGGGTGCTGCGCTCGCCGTCCATCGGAGCCATGCTGTTTTTCGGTGTCGCCCTCCTTGTGCTGTTCCTGGTGTGGCTCGCAGCCGCGCAGTCCATCTACACGGCGACATTCGGCTATGCGGCGGCTTCAAGCTTTCCGGACTTCTTCCAGCGGGTGCTGACAACCTCGGAAGGGCACAGGCTGATCGTGCTGGGCTGCGGCATCGGGTTTCTGTTTGCACTCGTTGCGCTCTGCGTCAGCGTTGTCTCCTTCCCGTTAATGCTCGACCGTCATGCGGGCGCCATGGATGCGATGCTGACGTCGGTACGTGCGGTCGTACAAAATCCTGTTCCGATGGCTGCGTGGGGTCTGATTGTTGCGGTTCTGCTGGTGGCCGGAATCATCCCGTTCTTCCTCGGACTCACCGTCGTGATCCCTGTGCTTGGTCATGCGACCTGGCACCTCTATCGAAAGGTGATCAAACCCGCTGCAACATCATATGAACCGCCGCGACAACAGAAGGCGCGGCGCTACGCGGCGGATTTCCCCGCCAGTCTGTTTTCATGGGGGCGCAAGGAACGTTAGCCGGACTTCAGCACTGTACCGTTGCCTGACGCACTGCGGTTTGGCATGGATGCACATCTGATGGTGTGCATCCGAAGATAGTTCATGTTCGACGCAGTGGTTTTCGCAGGCGGTGGCAACCGCTGTTACTGGCAGGGCGGTTTCTATGAAGCCGCCGCAACGCGTCTTGGTCTGTCGCCCAAACTGGTGGTCGGCGCCAGCGCGGGCGCGTTTGCGGCAGCGTATTCGCTGCTCAAGGCCGGGCCAACGACCCGGGCTCGCGTGATCGGCGCCTGCGATCCCAAATTGAGGAATTTTGATTTCGCCGCTTGGCGTGCGGGTAAACCGCTCTGCCCCGTCGGCCCTATGTTCTGCGAACTCCTTGACCAGACCATCGACGCGGACGCCTTCAGGCGGCTGCAAGACATGACCGATTTTCAGATCGCCGTCTCGCGATTGCCGCGCGGACTGTCCCCGCCGATTGGCGCAGCGATCGGCATCGGCGCATATCAACTGGAGAAGAAACTCTTTCATCCGGTGCATCCGCGTTTCGGGCGCGCGCTGGGTTTCCGGTCCGAATTCGTCGCAGTCGGCTCCCTGAACGATCCGCAGCAATTTCGCGAGGCATTGATGGCCAGCAGCGGTGTTCCGCCATTCATGCCGGTCACCGAAATCGCGGGACGGCCAGCCTTCGATGGCGGGCTCGTTGACAACGTTCCGGTTGAGCCGCTGGTACCGATTGAAGCTGCCGGCGGCCGTTCGCTTGTGCTGCTGACCCGCCTCTACAAAACAATCCCGCAGGTGAAGGGGCGCACCTACGTACAGCCCTCCCGAAAGATCGGCGTCGGGCAATTCGATATCCGAAACCCGGATGGCATCCGGGACGCTTACGAACTCGGCCTCGAGGACGGCGACGCATTTGCTGCTTCGCTCAATCGATGAGCACTCTGACCGTCAAGAGCGACACGTTTTAGCCGCGGTTCCACGCAAGATTCTCGATGGGCTCATGTTCGCAGCAGGCATTCAGATGACCGTTGCTTTGCTCTCACGCGCAACTTCCGCCGCCTTTATTTTCCTTGTGGCTGCTTCGCAGGCATCCGCTGCGACGTGCGGCACCGGCAGCTTCGAGAGTTGGCTAGACAATTTCAGGAAGGAAGCTGCGGCGGAGGGTATCTCCCAACAGGCGATCTCGCAGGGGCTGAACGGCATCACACTCGACAGCTCTGTCCTTTCACGCGACCGGTCGCAGCATGTCTTCCGTCAGAGTTTCGAGGAGTTTTCCGGCCGGATGGTGCCGCCGCGGTTGGCAGCGGGTGCCAACAAGATGAAACAGTTCGGGTCGGTCTTGTCCCGCATCGAGCAGCGTTACGGCGTCCCCGGCTCTGTTCTTGTCGCGATCTGGGGGCTTGAAACAGACTACGGCGTCAATATCGGAAAATTCCCGACCATCCGCTCGGTCGCAACGCTGGCTTACGACTGCCGGCGCTCCGAAATGTTTCGCGCGGAGTTGAAAGATGCCCTGCGCATTGTGGATCAGGGCGATCTGTCGCCCGCAGACATGCGCGGCGCCTGGGCCGGTGAAATTGGGCAAACGCAGTTCATGCCGTCGTCGTATATCAAATTCGCCGTCGACTTCGACGGCAACGGCCGGCGTGACCTTTTGCGAAGCGCACCCGACGTGCTGGCCTCGACCGCGAACTTCCTCGCCAGTCATGGCTGGAAGCGTGGACAACCATGGGACCCCGGCAGCGAGAACTTTGCGGTGATCCAGCAATGGAACAAAAGCGAAGTCTATTCGAAGACGATTGCCTATTTTGCCAGCCAGCTCGATCGCGCGCCTTGAGCGATGATGCGGCCGCGCTCGGCCGCATCATCACATCAATCGATTTTAGTGCTTATGCGCAGGCTCGCTGGTTGCTCCCATCGCATTGACGTCGAAAGTGACATCGAGCTTGCCCGCCTTTTCGAACGTCAGCGTGGCCTTCAGCTTGTCGCCCTGCTTCAGCGGCTGCTTGATGTCCATGAACATTATGTGGAAGCCGCCGGGCTTCAGTTCGACGGTCTCGCCGGGCTTGATGGTCAAGCCGTCAGTCAGCGGCCGCATCTTCATCACCCCGTCGGTCATCGACATCTCGTGAATTTCCACGCGGTCGGCACCAGCCGAGATCGCGCTGAGAAGACGGTCGGCAGACTTGCCGTTGTTGGTGATCTTGAGATAGCCGCCGGCAATCTTGGCGCCGCCCGGCGTTGCGCGAGTCCACGGCGCGGCGACGATCAAATCACCGGCCTTCAAGGTGTCACTGCCTGACTTGGGCGCTGCCATCTTCCCGTGGTCCATCTGGCTGTGATCCATTTGCGCCTGCGCAACCGTGGTGGTGTCGGCAACGATCCGCAGCACCGGAGCCGGCGACTTCAGGCTGTGCGGATTCTGCCCCTCCGATGCGATTTGATCCCAGCGAACCTCGCCCTTGGCGCACTGCTGAACTGTCGGAAAGGAAATCGCCTGCCCCGAAGGAAAATCAGTGACGAAGCTGGAGAAGACGAATTCATCATAGTTGTCATCGGCCAACGATCCGCCCGACCACACGATTTCCTTGGGTCCCTCGGTCACGGTCTTGCCGTGGCTCTGGTACGACTTGGCGTAAGCGCCACGCGTGATGCTAAGGGTCCATCCCGCCTTAGGCATCGGCTTTACGCCGATGACACCTTCCGGAATCTGGATGCGGACGGCTTGGGTCGCCGCGCCATCGCAGCCGTGGGGCACTTGGAACACGGCCTTGTAATAGGTATTGGCGCGCGCCTCTCCGGTCGCGAGCGTCACATGGGCGGATGCAGATGGTTGCGAAGCGATGACGGCCGCTGCCGTCAGGCCAGCGCCGGTCAGCAGCCGCTGAAGGCCGCGGAGGTTGATAATCATGTTGTCCTCGATGATGCTGAAAGAGAGTTCTGAACGAAGGTCTCAAGTCAGCTTCGGCGGAGCCCTTGCCAAAAAAGCCAGTTGCCGTTCAATTTCCGGCAGCGCCAACTGCCGGGAAGCTGACATTCGCACATAGGCTGTGGCGTGCGTCCGGAGCACCATGCGATCGGGTGGTGCAGCGATCTGACCCGCCAGGCAGGCGCTAAAGCAATCGTGAGGCGCGCTCGGCTGGCCTGGCTCAGTTCCGCCCGGAGTTATCTTGCCAGAGCAAATGGCGCTGACGCCGTCCGCTACCCCGGCCGCGGCCTGGGCGCCGCTCCAGACCACCAGAAGGGCCTGAATCACCATCGCCTGCGACAGCGCAAGGGTCAGGAGCAACCGGCGAACTGAATAGCGATCTCGCATCCAGCGGCTATGCCACGCCGTTGGTTGGACGTCCACAATTCGGCGTCGCGCGCCTTGGGTCCGGGATACATCGGCCGGGATCGGCATGATAAAATGAATTATTATTCGCTATTAGTAGATACTCGGAACTATACGTGAGTAGCCGTAGGAAGCTTTCGGTGCCATTTATCCAGCACATGGCTTAGCGTAGCCACTTATTCCAATACCGTCGTGCCGGGCGGCGTGGAATCTATGTCTCCTTTGCGTCAACTCGATGAAATACAGGACTAAAATTGGCTTTTGTACGAAAACAGGCCGATCAAGTCTGAGCAATCTTAGCTGAAAGATTAATCACTCCTTACTCTAGATATGCACTAAGCGGTTAGCTGCATCGCAACATTTGCGGTGTTGCAGCGCAGAATCGTCCCCTATATTCAGTTCCAACGATGACGCTACTCCAAGAGCTGAATCGCGATTACGAAGGAGATTAACTATGCTGCTCTCATTTATCCGCGCTATCCAGGCGTTCCGTGACTATCAGCGCAATGTCGCTGAGCTGTCCCAGTTGAGCGATCGGGAACTGGCCGATATTGGACTTGATCGGTCCGACATCCAGCGGGTCGCAGCCGGTGCTTACAACGGCTAACCGTTGCGATAGCTGACTGACGAACGATTGCGCCCGCCCTGTGCGGGCGTTGTCGTATCTGGCGCACGACACAGGCATTCGCACCCTGCATCAAGCGTTGCGTCGGGGCCTTGTGAGCTTTAGTTGTGAGCCATGACAGCTCACACCAATCATGAAGCAGACGCCGTCCATGTGATCGGCGGCGGACTGGCCGGCTCGGAAGCCGCGTGGCAGATCGCCAATGCCGGCGTCAACGTCGTGCTGCACGAGATGCGTCCGGTCAGAACGACGGATGCCCACCGCACCGACAGCCTCGCCGAACTCGTCTGCTCCAATTCGTTCCGCTCCGATGACGCGGCCAATAACGCCGTCGGTCTGCTGCACGCGGAACTGCGCAAGCTCAACTCCCTCATCATGCGCAGCGCCGACGCCAATCAGGTGCCGGCCGGCGGCGCGCTTGCGGTGGATCGCGACGGCTTTTCGGCAGCCGTCAGCGCAGCGCTCACCGCTCATCCGAAAATCGAAATTCGCCGCGAGGAAATCGCCGGATTGCCGCCTGCCGAATGGCAGAACGTGATCGTCGCGACCGGACCGCTGACGTCACCGGCGCTTGCCGATGCAATCCGGGGGCTATCCGGCGAAGATGCCCTCGCCTTCTTCGATGCCATCGCGCCCATCGTTCATCGCGACAGCATCAACATGGACGTCGCGTGGTTTCAGTCCCGCTACGACAAGGTGGGCCCCGGCGGCAATGGCGCCGACTATCTCAACTGTCCGATGACCCGTGAGCAGTACGACGCCTTTGTCGATGCGCTTATCGCGGGGGAAAAAACCGATTTCAAGGAGTGGGAAACCAACACGCCTTACTTCGACGGCTGCCTGCCGATCGAGGTCATGGCTGCGCGCGGCCGCGAAACGCTGCGCCACGGGCCGATGAAGCCGGTTGGACTGACCAATCCACGCGATCCGACCGTGAAGCCCTATGCGATCGTGCAACTTCGCCAGGACAACAAACTCGGCACGCTCTACAACATCGTCGGCTTCCAGACCAAACTCAAGCACGGCGCGCAGACGCATGTGCTTCGCGCCATTCCGGGCCTTGAGAACGCAGAGTTCGCGCGCCTCGGCGGTCTGCATCGCAATACGTTTCTCAACTCGCCAAAGCTGCTCGATCCGCAGTTGCGCCTGCACGCGCAGCCGCGCCTGCGATTTGCCGGACAGATGACCGGGTGCGAGGGTTACGTCGAATCCGCCGGCGTCGGTTTGCTCGCCGGCCTGTTCGCTGCGGCCGATGCGCGCCGCCACGCGATCATGCCGCCCCCGCCAACAACCGCGCTCGGCGCACTGCTCGGCCACATCACCGGCGGGCACATCGAAACCATCGATGCCGGGCCCCGCTCGTTCCAGCCGATGAACATCAACTTCGGACTGTTTCCGCCGCTGGCTTCGCCGCCGACCAGGAAGCCGGACGGCACGCGGCTGCGCGGCAATGAAAAGACGATCGCGAAGAAGCAGGCGATCAGCGCGCGCGCGCTGTCGGATCTTGATCGCTGGATCGCAGATACGCTGCATGTGGCTCACGCAGCGTAACGGCAAAACAGCGGCAAACTTCTCCGCAAAAGGCGAAGTGGTGACTGAATGATGTCGCTCAGACGGATCGGGATTCAGTGCACGCAAAGGAGCGGAATTAACTTGACTGCCCCCACCTGAACGCAGCTTCACGCCTTGAATGACCTCGCGCTTACCGCGCGCGGCCATGTAAGCGTTGCACATCTCCGTAGCCGCTTAGTCAATCGACTTCAAATTCTCGAATATGCGGTTTCTATCAGGTTTGGATGGTGCGGCATTTTCAACGCGAACAGCCAGCGCAAGCATTCCGAGAGTCATGAATATGATCAGCGCTATCGCCGTCCAATGAAGCTTACCAACCGGCTCGACCTGCTCGTCCTTGTTCAATTCCGCCATGTCATCACCTCGAAATTCGGTGTCTCGAATTTGCGAAGAATCGTGACAGACGCCGCCGCCGCTCACCATGTGGAAGTTACGTTGGCAGCCTTCGGTAAAGCCGAAGGCTGACCGCGGAGAATCCGCCGCCCGCGTGAGGCGCCGCAACTATGCCGGCCTTGTGCTTATCCCCTGAACGGCTCCGCACCGCTCGCGTGCCACGTCGTCCAGAGAATGCCAAGCCGCGACGGCAACGGCGGCGCGAACGGATCGGACGTCTCCAGCCGAGACAGTATCTTTCCGATCACCGCGAGCGGCAGAAACGACGGGCGCGCGGCGGATGGGGCACTCTCAAGCATTAGCAGCGCCTGCTTCATCTGCTTATCAGCCTCGCGGCGCAGATGCGCCAGCGCGTCCTTAAGCGGCGGGCCCGCCTGCCGCAGAAAAAACTCTTCGGCAATCACACCATGAAGATTCATGAGGTCGCCCGGCAGGTAAAGCTGCCGCCGCGCAGCATGACGCGGCAACGCCAACATAACGTCTGTCAGTCCCTCCGCGATGCCGGCATGCTCTGCGATGCGCGCGACATCGGGTGAAGTCACCCCGAGCACCTTTGCACGCAAGGTATAGAGCGCTGCGGCCGTATCCCGGCAATGGGCTTCCAGCGCTGCCATGTCCGGCATGGGGTCGTCATAGACATCGAACACATGCGCATCGATCAGGCGGACAAGCGCCTCAATGGGAAGATCGTGCAAGGCGATCGCACGCAGCAATTCCGCCGCGACCGGATTGGCCTCGGCTTCGCCGCGAGAGCCCTGCCCCTCGCCGGTCAGAACATCCCGCCACCATTGCAGCCGGATTTCACCCGGCAGCGGCTGGCTGACATGATCGCGGACATGAGCAACCTCGGCATTGAATGCAGCCAACGCAATCCATGCGCGCCTTGCCGCGGGCGATATGAACAGGCTCGCGGCATAGGTTCTGAAATCCCGTGCGCGCGCCAGATCGGAGCAGAACGCCGCGGCGTCATTGCTGGCTGCGCCGCTCATGGAACAGCGATCAGCGCTGCCGCAACGCGCCGCCGCTCGCCCATCATGACGTTGTAGGTCCGGATCGCCGGTCCCGTCTGCATGGTGTCAAGCACCACATGGACCTGGCGGAGAGCATTGCGCAGCGGCGCAGGTGCGATCCAGACACCACTCCCCGTGCCGATCAGCAGCGTATCGATCTCATTGGCGTGCTCGAACACGCGTTCCAGCGAATACCGGTCGATGTCCTTGGGGTCGTTGACCGGCCACGCCCAGATCGCATCCGGCAGGCAGAGCAGCGAGCCGCGATGCGACATATCTGCGAACCGGAAGCCGCCGTTGCCGTAGGCATCGATCGGCGCGGACCGTGGAAGGTGCAGCGCATCCGGCGCGTGATTGGTACCCGATTTCCGAAGTTCGTGATCCATCTCACCACCGCCTGCAATAAGGTGGCCCTACCCTCGTCATTGCGAGCGAAGCGAAGCAATCCATCTTGACCGTAACAAGAGTGGATTGCTTCGTCGCAAGGGCTCCTCGCAATGACGATTACGGCTTCGACGGCTTGTCCTCGCCGCCCCGGTTTTCGCCCACGCCGAGATAGATCAGGATCGGCGCCGCGATAAAGATCGACGTGTAGGTGCCGACCAGCACCACGCCGAAGGTCATCGTCGCCGCGAAGGAATGGATCGCCTTGCCGCCGAACAGCAGGAGGGCGAGCAGTGCCAGCGTCACCGTGACGTGGGTGATGATCGAGCGCGACAGCGTCGAGTTGATCGACGTGTTGAGCAGTTCCGGCATCGGCATTTTCTTGTACCGCCGCAGCATTTCACGAATGCGGTCATAGATGACGACCGTGTCGTTCAGCGAATAGCCGAGAATGGTGAGCAGCGCGGCGATGCTGGTCAGGTCGAATTCGATCTGGGTGATCGACATGAATCCCAGCGTCAGCACGATATCGTGGACGTTGGCGATCATCGCGCCGAGCGAGAACTGCCATTCGAACCGGAACCAGAGATAGATGAAGATGCCCACGATCGCGAGCATCAATCCGACCGTGCCATAGGCGAGCAGTTCGCTCGACACGCGAGGTCCCACCACTTCGACGCGGCGGTATTCAACGCTGTCGCCGAACAGCTGCCGAACCTTCTGCACCGCAGCCTGCTGTGCCTGATCGCCGCCGGGTTGTTCTGCGATGCGGATCAGAACGTCGGAGGGACCACCGAACTGCTGGAGCTGGACGTCGCCGAAATTCAGCGTCGTAAGCTGCGCGCGCAATTTTGCGATGTCGGCTGGACCCGACTTGGTCTGGATTTCCAGCAGCGTGCCGCCCTTGAAGTCGATGCCGAAATTCAGTCCGTGAACGAAATAGAGACCGATGGCGAGCAGCGACAGCAGCGCCGAGATCGGAAAGCTGATGCGGCGGAAGCGCATGAAGTCGAACTTCGTATCGTCCGGGACGATGCGAAGCGCGGGGATCACGCCATAGATACTGAGGCCTGTCAGAACGACGATGAAGATGGCGAGTGCGACGATGATGGTATGAGTCACGGCTTATACAATCCTCAAATCGGCACGGTCTTGGGCCGCTTCCACGCCACCCACATCGCAACAATCAGCCGCGTCACGGTGAAAGCCGTGAAGACGGTGGTCAGAATGCCGATGCCGAGGGTCACGGCGAAGCCGCGCACCGGTCCGGTGCCGATGTAGAACAGCACTGCCGCCGCGATGAAGGTGGTGATGTTGGAGTCCAGAATGGTCGCGAGTGCGCGGGTGAATCCTGCGTCGATCGCCGAAATCGCGGTGCGCCCGGCGCGCAATTCCTCGCGGATACGCTCATAGATTAGCACGTTCGAGTCCACCGCGATGCCGACCGTCAGCACGATGCCGGCGATGCCGGGCAGCGTCAGCGTCGCATTGAGCAGCGAGAGGATGCCGAAGATCATGGCAACGTTGATCGCGACCGCGACGTTGGCGAAGAAGCCGAACAGCCGGTAGGTCAGCAGCATGAACACGATGACCAGCACCGAGCCGACATAGGACGCCAGTTCGCCGGCGGCGATGGAGTCCTGACCGAGGCCGGGTCCGACCGTGCGTTCTTCGATGATGGTCAGCGGCGCAGGCAATGCGCCCGCGCGCAGCAGGATCGCCAGATCGTTGGCGCCCTGCACGGTGAAGCTGCCGGAAATCTGGCCCGAGCCGCCGGTGATCGGTTCGCGGATCACGGGAGCGGAAATCACTTCGTTGTCGAGCACGATGGCGAACGGCTGGCCGACGTTCTCAAGTGTTGCCGTCGCGAACTTGCGCGCGCCCGACGTATTGAAACGGAAGCTGACGATCGGCTCGCCAGAACGCTGGTCGAAGCCCGGCTGCGCATCGGTCAGGTCGCCGCCCGAGACCAGCACCTGCTTCTTGATGACGTAAGGCACCTTCGGCGAGGACGCGCTCATGAGGACTTCGGAGTCCGGCGGCACCCGCCCCTGCTGCGCCTGATCGGCGGGGAC
>JGI24120J20309_1000173_pt1 | contig 48179 bp, 52 predicted proteins | sample SubbioAug_CSW13A_FD_20309 | JGI IMG/M metagenome (IMG submission 20309) | reverse complement strand
ACAGCGTGGCTGCGACCGGCACCAGCAGCGACGTCACCAGCGCGTTCAGTCCCATCGCAATGCCGGCGAATGTGCCCGCCACTTCGTCGACCTGAAACGCCCGCGCCGTCCCGATTCCGTGCGAGGCGAGCCCCGCCGCAAAACCCCGCGCGCGGAAATCGGTAATTCCAAGCCGGTTCATCGTCGGGGTCACCACGATCGCGCCCATAATGCCGGTGAGAACGGTTGCGACCGCCGTGATCGCTGGATTGGCGCCCAGCGTTTCGCTGATGCCCATGGCGACGCCCGCGGTCACCGATTTCGGCGCCAGTGACAGCACGATCTCCCGCGGCAAGCCGGCCGCTTCCGCGAACAGCACCACCGACACGATGGCGGTGATGCAGCCCACCACGAGCGCCATCAGCATCGGGATAATCGCCGACATCACGGTCTTGCGGTTCTCATAAAGGGGTACCGCGAGCGCGACGGTCGCGGGGCCGAGCAGGAAATGCACGAACTGCGCGCCGCTGAAATAGGTCGTGTAGCTGGTCCCGGTCAGGTGAAGGAACAAGCCGACGATCCAGATCGAGTGCAGGACAGGATTCATCAGCGGGTTGCGATGGGTCGCGAGCGAGGCCGCGTCGGCGATCGCGTAGACCACAAGCGTCACGGTCAGCCACAGCAGCGGCGTCTGCGACAGATACACCCAGAGCGAAAACGGATTGCCGCTCATGACGCATTGCGTCCCCGGCGCATCAGGCGGCTGGTGATCAGAAAGGTCCCGACGGTGACAACCAGTGTCACCAGCACCGAAGCCGCCAGGATCACGAAGATTGCAAGACCGTGGTGCGCGAGCAGATCGAGCTGCTGCACCACGCCCACGCCCGCGGGGACGAACAGCAGCGACAGATGCGCCAGCATGCCTTTCGCGGTTCCTTCCACCGCGTTGTCGCGCAGCGGCCCTCGCGCCAGGACCGGAAAACGATCGCGCGTGATGAGCACGGCGAACAGAAGCGCGAGGCCTACCACCGGCCCCGGCACCGGCACCCGCAATCCGCGGACGATGACCTCGCCGATCAACTGACAGATCAGGATGACACTCAGGCTGGCGATCATGGGCGGCTCCGGCGCGGATACGCTGCATAACACGCAAGACAGGTCGCCGCTGTCAATCGCAGCACGCGGATGGAGGCATTGTTATTGCTGCGAGCGCCGATAAAGCTCGGAGATGTTTTTCCAGATCGTATCCTTGAGTTCGTTCGCAACGGGCCCCGTCAGAACCACCGGCGGTCTGTGACGCTTGATGCAGCCTTCAACCAGCCGCAGCACCCATACCTCGCCGTCGGTGTAGTAAGGGTCGCCTTCGCCGTTGCGGCCGCGCAATGTGGGACCGACCCCGCCGACCGTGTAGCGCGCCTCGATCATCCCGGCGGCCTGCAGATCGGTTTCGATCAACCGCCGCTCCGCATCGACATCCGGCGCGATGTGATGTGTGACCGCGCCGGTGTAATGGCTGAATCCAACGCTGCGATCGAATGTCACCGCACCGAGCCAGACCGGCCGCTTCTCCGCGCCGTCCTTCAGGACCATCCACAACCGGATGTGATGCCGCTGGTCGGCGCTCTTGCCGACGGGCTTTTCGAAGGCGAGATCCTCGCGGCGGCCGTCATAAAACAGCGGGCTGACCGGTGCGTCGGGATAGGGCTTATCCAGCAACACGCTGCCCGATATTTCCAGAGAGGAGCGCAATGTAATCGGATCGGCCGGAAACCATCCCGCCTCGCGCATGGCGCAAAGAACGTCGTTCGACGATCCAACCAGTCCGACATTGATTGGATCGGCGGGAATGCCCTGCGCGGTGACTGTCACCATCGGCAGGCCATCGAGTTTCTTCTGATGTTCGTAATGCCGCCAGAACGACGGCAGCAGCAGATAGGCGATCGCGCCATACGCAACGAGAACAACCGCGAGCGCCATGAGCGCCCGCTTCATGCGGCGCGATGGCGGTCGCGGCGTTGGACCGGCGGGACTCACAGCCGACCGGTCCATAGCCGTTCAACCAGTCTCAGCCTTTCAGCCGCTTGGTGCATTCGCTGTAATAGCCGCCGCCTTTCTGAATCCACTTCAGGCCGCCGTTCGCATTGGTGGCCTTGTTGGCGTTGTATTGATCGACGCAGGTGTGCATGCGTGCCTTGCCCGCGGCCTCGCTGGAATACTTTGGTGCGATGGCTGTCGGATACACGGCGGCACCTGCGGCTGCGGGAGCCGCGGCAGGCTTCGGCGCTTCAGCAGCCTTTGGTGCTTCCTTCGGAGCAGCAGCGGCTTTCGGTGTTTCCTTGGGCGTGGCGGCCGCCTTCGGAGTTTCCTTGGGAGCCGCCGTCGTTGCCGCGGCCGGCGTCGCGTCGGCGCCGCATTGCGCCTTGCGGAAATCATTCCACTTCTGGTCACCGAGTGTGCCCGCCGCCTTTGCAGCCTGATATTTGGCGCTGCATTCCTGGGCGGTCAGGGCCTGCGCCGGCATCGCAGCGAAGGTTGCCGCACCAGCCAGCAGCGCCGCACAAAACAGATTGGCTCGGATTGTCATCGAACTCTCCTGAGTGAGGGATCTCGAAAGCAGCACATCCTAGCTCACGCCGATTTGCATTCAACGCGCTGCCGCACGCGCCGATCAAAAAATAATGAACTACAAAAGGCATTCCGCGCTGCGGCGTTCACCGGCGGTTCATCCTCGCGGGCCAAGGCTCGCGCCCATCTGCAACGCGAGACTTCCCCATGATCACTCTCCCTTCACGCATCCTTGTCACCGCTGCCGCCTCGTTGATGCTTGCCGGTGCCGCCTTCGCACAAACCGCGACGCCAGCCGCTCCGGCTGCGCCAGCGGCTAAGACTGAGCCGGCCAAAACTGCGCCTGCCAAGACGGTCACACCCAAAGAGAAAGCCGAACGCACCGCGGCCTCGCTCGAATGTTCGAAGCAGGCCGACGCCAAGGGACTGCACGGCAAGGAGCGCCGGAAATTCCGCTCCGAATGCAAGAAGACCGCCGGGAAGGCGAATTGAGCCTGTGAAACAAGGCGAGCCAGTCACCGGCTGGCTCGCCTTCGTTCTCTTTCGTCACGCTGCGCATGGAGAATGTGCGAGCCATGCTCGCGCTCCGTTTGCGGTGCATGGCAGGATTTGTGATAACGACGTTGCCGTTCCTCGAATCCCGCCGCAATGACGCCTGTCCTTCAGAAGCTGTCGCGAGCTTTTCGCAACGTCCAGCCGCGCGACATCCTCCATACGTTTGAAACGCTCCTGATCGGTCTGGCCGGAGGAGCCCTGTTTCGATGGCTGGAATTGCCCGGCGGATTGATCTCGGGCGCGATGATCGCGGTCGGGGCAGGCGCTATCGCGGGGCGCCCGATGGGCCTGCCGCCGCTGATGGCGCATATCATCCTGATGACGCTCGGTCTGTCGCTGGGGTCGATGGTGTCGCCGCAGATGCTGACCAACATGGCGAGCTATCCGGTCAGCATCGCGATCCTCGCCGCGTCTACTTTCTGCGCTACGCTCGGCAGCAGCTTCTATCTCCAGCACATCCACAAGTGGGACCGCACATCCGCCCTGCTCGCCGGCAGCCCCGGCGCGCTGTCGCAGATCATCATGCTCGCCAACGAACGGCGCGCCGATGTCGCCGGCATCGCGGTGGTGCAGACCATGCGCGTGATCATTCTGACGGCGGCATTGCCGTTGATCCTCGCGGCGTCCGGACTGGCCCAGCACGGCGGCTCCCCGATGCACGCGGCGCCAGCGACACCGCTTGCGCTCACGGTTCTCGCCGCCGTGTGCGTGGCGACATCGCTGCTGCTGCGTGTCATGAAGTTTCCGGCGAGCTGGATGTTCGGCGCCATGCTCGGCTCCAGCATCCTGCACGGCACCGGATCGATCGAAGGGGGCCTGCCGGACTGGGCCTACGCTGCCGCCCTGATCGGGATCGGGGCGCTGATCGGCACACGCTTTGCGAAAATCTCAGCGCGCACGCTGTTGAGCTTCATGGCCGCAGCCATCGGATCGTTCACCGTAGCCATCGTCATTTCAGCGATTTTCATCGCGCTCGCGGCGCTGGCCACGCCGGCGCGGTTCGGCGACATCGTGGTCTCCTTCGCACCGGGGGCGATGGACGCCATGCTGGCGCTCGCGCTGACGCTGCACATCGATCCGATTTTCGTCGGCGCGCATCATCTGTCGCGGTTTGTATTTGTCTCGGTAGCGACGCCGGGCATCGTTCATCTGTTCGGCCGTCAGCAGATCGACGCGGATGATTAGGTATAAACCCGCAGCTTATCGCGCAGTGCGTAGGCCCCAAGCAGCCAGCAGGGCCATGCCAAGCGAGATCAACGCGTTGTAACCAGCCAGCGACAGCCCGAGGAAACGCCACTGCACCTCATCGCAGCGGATCACCTTCACCTTGTTGAGATTGTCCAGCAGGTTTCCGGTGCTGCCGAAATCGACGATCGGCCCGCTGCAATCGGTCGGTCCCTGCCAAAACCCCCATTCGACTCCGGCGTGATAGGCGCCGAGACCGGCATTGGCGAGCAATGCGAGCCCGAGAATGACAAGACCCGCACCGAGAAGGCGCCGCGAAGCGCCCTGCGAGGCGCCGATTGCAATCAGCGCCGCCAGCGGAATGGCGAGGTAGTAGGCATAACGCTGCTCCAGGCAGAGCGGACAGGGCCGGATATCGAGCACCAGTTCGAAGAACCACGCTCCGGCGATGGTCGCGCCGGCGATGACCGCAATTCCCGCACTGGCAATGAATATTGCATCGCGCGTGTGGTTAATGCGTCCCGATGCCGTCGTGGTGCCGTTTGACACGCCAAATCTCCTGTCCGGCATGGGTCCTAGCTTGCCCGCTGCCCGCTGTCGACGTTTGGCGCGATCACAGGCGGTTGACCGCAACGGCGCGCGAGCTATATTCCGCCCGCTTTACGACCCTGCCTTCGGGCAGCGGGCCCCTGTGGCGGAATTGGTAGACGCGCTCGACTCAAAATCGAGTTCCGCAAGGAGTGCTGGTTCGATTCCGGCCAGGGGCACCATCACACAGTTTCCACAGATCCACCGACATCCACGAACGTCGCATTAATCCATTAAATACAATGGATTATGGGAAAGTATCGTTCTTGGAGGATTGCGACTGTGCACCCACATCCAGAAAATTCGATGGTATTTTTGTTGGTAGTTTCGGAGAGTGTTGGTAGTTCCTGAAAGATGGAAGATGCATGCCAGCACGAAAAGAGCTCGAATTCCGAAACTTAAAACCGCGTTCAAAACCGTTTAAATTGTCAGACGGCGGCGGCTTATTCCTTCTTGTTCAGCCGAGTGGATCCAAGTTGTGGCGGTTAGCGTACAGATTTGCCGGCCGCCAGAAATTGCTGGCTCTCGGAAACTATCCGCTCGTTTCATTAGCGGACGCGCGGACCGCCCGGGACACTGCAAAGAAACTAATCGCCGTAGGCACTGATCCATCAGAACTGCGAAAATCCGAGAAGCAGGCTCGAAAGATTTCGCATGCGAATACCTTCATGACGGTGGCGAGCGAGTGCCTAGAAAAATGGAAGGCTGAGGGTTCATCACCTCGCACCCTGAAGAAGAAGTCATGGTTGTTGGAATTTGCAGTCAGAGATTTTGGAGGACGACCGATTGCTGAGATTAGGCCTGCCGAGCTCCTCGAAAGCCTTCGCAAGGTTGAAAGCCGGGGTCGCTACGAAACAGCGCTCAGAATCAGAAGTGTTGTCGGCGAAGTCCTTCGTTATGCCGTAGCGACAGGCCGAGCTGAGCGCGACATAACAGTCGACTTAAGGAAAGCCCTGGTAACCCCGCGAGTCAAACACCATGCTGCTGTAACCGAACCAAGCCAGATCGGCGCATTGCTCAGAGCGATCGACGGATTTGATGGTCACTACAGTACATGCGCAGCGCTGCGCATGGCTCCGCTTGTCTTCGTTCGACCCGGAGAGCTTCGACTAGCCGAGTGGTCAGAAATTGATTTCAAGTCCAAGATATGGAGGATCCCCGGCAAGCGAATGAAGATGGGACTAGATCACATAGTGCCACTTTCTAAGCAGGCCATTGCGATTCTCACTGACCTCAAAGCAATCACCGGATCCTCAAGACTAATTTTTCCCTCGACCCGATCCTGGCAACGACCGATCTCGGAAAACACACTGAACGCGGCCCTCCGTCGTTTAGGCTATTCAAAAAATGAGATGACCACTCACGGATTTCGCTCAATGGCATCAACACGCCTGAACGAAAGCGGAAAGTTCAGTGCTGACGCGATTGAGAGGCAACTCGCGCACCAAGAACGTAGTGAGGTTCGGCGCGCATACAACGCTGCACAATATCTTCCCGAGCGAACCGAGATGATGCAAGAATGGGCCAATTACCTCGACGAATTTCGAATGTTGTCACCACCGAAGAAAGCCTGAATTACATTTAACGCATGGGGCTGTCATGAGCGAATCTACCGATGACTCGCGGCACGTCAAACTAGCAGTCGAACAAGCCGGTCCATTTCTGGTCGACCTAATCGCGAGCCTGGCGATGATTTCAAGACTTCTCCCTCCCGACGACGAGCGAGATATTAATGCGTTTCGGCGCAATGTTGCGGCTGCGTCGCTAGAATCTGTGTCTGTATTCTTTGAACGATCAGGATTGGCGCCTTCCTATATTCCCGGCTCTTTGATGAGCCTTGCAATTGCACTCCTTGACCTCAACAGAGGGATTGAAAACAAAGTCTTCAAGAAGCCTAGCAACACTCGGAAAGCCCCCGACCCGACCCAATTTTGGCTGCTAAGAGCTGAGGCTGCGGCCCTCCTGAAAGTACTCATCGAGCAAGGGCACGAGCCACAAGAACAAGCTGCGGAGCACATTTATAGATCGCTTGAAACCTATTTGAATAAGATCACTGCGCGCGCCCGAGATTCACGTCAGCGCAAAGACAAGGTGGCAAAGAAAGCCCGCCCAGGAGCACTGATCATCGGGTGGCTCGCCAAATTCGAGCCAGCCGTTAATCCTGAATCGGCCAAGGAATCGAAGAAGGATGATGCGAAGGAATTTGCTGACCTGAACTTCATGTCCGTAAACCGCTTTCAGAGTCATTATCGGGGCTTAACCGCAGAATGGCAGCAGCTACCCGAACGTGAGCGCGGCGCATGGGTTAAGACGCGGCTAGATAAGCTGAAAATGAAGCTCAAGACCTTCTCAGTTTAAGTTCATTCCGGTCCTAGCATCTGGAATAGCAGGATCGGACAGAAAACTGTTCATACGCCAGCAATTCAGTTGGCGGTGAACGGAGCTTCATCGTGCTTAGTATTAAAGATTTTTGCGCTCGCAACGGCATCTGCCGTTCCAAGGTCTACCAGGAGATCAAGGCAGGTCGGCTTAAGGCGGTCAAGGTTGGTCGTCGGACGCTGATCCTACCCGAGGCAGAGAAGGAATGGCGCGATAGCCTTCCACTCTCGATTCCATCCCCGCCTCTCCAACCGGCATTCGCCGGGCTGATGGCAGCCTAAACCTCAAACCCACAACAGCAAGGTTCGCCGAGCAATCGGTGCGCGGCGAAGCCTTGCCTCTACTTTGCAGAAAGGACTTTTAAAATGCCAAACGCAACCAAAGTCGCAGCAGCATCCATTGGATTCGATTTAGTCACCACAGCACAAGCGGCACCCCCGCACGCCGACTGGACCGACAAGTATCAGCCTCGCGTAGTAAACGGGTTGATTTTGCCAGCTTCGCTAAAGCAACTGTTCGCAAGCATCGCGCAATCCGCTAATTCCAGCTCAATCCCGAACATTCTACTCTGCGGCTCAACCGGTTCAGGAAAAACCGCAACGATCGACGCGATCATCGCCGAGTCTCGCCTTGATCGGCATTACATTAATGGCGCCCTGGATAACGGCATTGACATGGTGCGAAAGTTGATCCGCACCGTCTCCTTGCAATCGCTCTACGGTCATCGAGCGGTATTCATCGACGAACTCGATGGTCTTAGCGCACAAGCTTTTTCGGCGCTACGCGGCGACACCTTAACAACGGCACGCGTAACAAGCGTATTCTTTGCCACCGCCAATGACATGAGCAAGATTCCGGATACGATACGTAGTCGCTTCAATACCATCGACCTTGGCTCAGCAATCAAGGCAACTCGCAAACAACTGTTACCACTTCACATCGATCGCGCTGTCGAAATACTCGACAATGAGGGCATCAGCTATGATCGCAAGGTGATCGCCAACATCGTGGAAAGTCGCTTCCCCGACATGCGCTCGTGGATATCAGACCTTCAGTTTCGCTCGGCGACAGGCCAGATCGACACTATGTGAGACTCCGCAAGCAACCGGTATCGCGAGATCGGGATGACCTGGTCTCGCGACCTCACCGCCATTGCTCACCGGTGAGCGTCGGGATACGTGCGTTGAACGCCGATCAATGCGATCCATCGCGAATGTCAGTCAAAATTATTTTCGCGTCCACCAACATCCACTCATGTCTTCACTTATCTGTCCGTGTTCGCGTCATCAAAGGGCGATGGAATCGCAGCCTTGAAGTTCACCTCGCCCCTCTCATGTCTTCGCCATGCACGTAACTTTCGTGCCTAACCAGCGACCGGCAGCGCCGTCGCACAAGCTCGCATAGCGAGAGAAGGAGACAGTTATGAAGAAGGCTAAAACGCTCACCGGTGAGCAAAACGCAAAGCCGAATCAGGACGACAAGCCAGATCGGGAAGGCTTGCCGACAATCTCGCTCGACCAAGCAGTTGCCAAAGTAAATGCCGGATGGCGTAAACAGGCAACAGAGATGATGAAGCTTGCGCAACTCTGCAAAGCCACACGCGATGCGCTGTCGAAAGATCAGCGGAAGTTCCTTATGGAACGCGTCGATATGGGCCGCGCGGTATTTAACAAGATCTGCGCAATCGCTGATACGCCATTTCTTCAACTTCCTGAGGTACAGAACAAGATTCCCTCGGGCTATTCGTTGGTGTGGGAATGCACCAAGATGAAGGAAGAGAATTTCCAAGCCGCCATCGAATCGGGAGCGATCCATCCCAAGATCACACGCAAGGAAATTCAAGCGTTGCTACCACCAAAGTCCAGCAACATCACCAAGGGCGCTAAGATCCCTCTACTCAAGATCAATGTCGACTGGTCGATGCCGGAGTATCGCAAGCGCTCCTTTGAGGATTGGCTTCGCGAAGGTCATGATAAGTTCCCGGGTATCAAGATCAACTGGGACGACCTCGACAAGCTGAAGAATGCTGAACGAACATCCGCAGAGCAGGAGATACCCAATGAGAAAATCTCAGTGGTGCCTGAGTTCGACCCAGAGACTGTCCTGGACCATGCGGACCCAAAGGAGGAACAAGTTTAACACTCTCGGAGGCACGTTACTTTCTTAAGGAGGCGGTCATCGTTGGCCGCCTTTTTTCTTTCGACCGTTGTGCGGCTGATGGGCTTCAATTGAGCGCCTGGAGGGGTGAAAAATTCTTTTGCCTCATCGGCCGATGCCGGGCTCACGACCACATAAATACGAGCGTGACACAGAAACCACGCCCTTACAGAGACAGCCTCTTCGCGCAGTTGAATCGACAGGAGATCGATGAACCTGACCGGAGTTCATCAGGTGCATTCGGCCAACGGAAAACAATATTTCTTTCCCGTTTGGCTCAGAGGATCAAGCAAGCGACAACCGAGGCGGAGCTAACTAACACCTTACGTGGCCGCGCTCCTTGTCCGGCGGAGCAAGATCTCGCCGTTCGACAACTGCAGATCATTCGCGCGAGCAATGTCCGCGCCAACTGCTCGATTGTCCTGAAATTCGATTGGACACCGAATAGGCCTGAGTCAGCAGTCGCCGCATCACTGTGCATCCTTGAATGGCGGACGCGTCTCCTCAAAGACTTCGCAAAGACGTTCCGATTGTCAGAGGATGATCTGGCAGATGACTTCGTTGCTGTTCCCGAAATCTGGAGCAAGGACGGAGACCCTGTTCCATTGCACTATCACATCATAATGCAGATTCCTGAGGCCGCTCTAACTTGGTTTCAAGAAACCGCACACAAGCGCTGGATGCAAGTCCTCGACCACTTCGAGCTCGGCGGTCGCGTCCATATCGAACCGATTACATCACAGCGAAAGTTGTCAAATTACATTATGAAACAAGCCGACATCGATTGGGTGGCACAACATATCCTGTTGCCAATCGATGTGGAGAAGTACCGGAACGGCTAGCTGGCCTGCCGTCTCCTTGATGATGACCATCTCGATTCTCGTTCGCCTGCGAGAATCACTACATCCAAAGGAATGACAAAAATTCAGAAGTGTCCAACGAAGGTCACAATCAAAGAACTAATCAACAACAACGATATCAGGATCAACCCGATACATGTCTAAGTACAATCACTTCAAGAAGCCATCGAAACGAAACAAGCCAAAGCGAATTGATGATTATCCTTCAACGCTAAGAGGTCCATCTCAGAACAAGTACGGCGGTCAAAAGATGATCCGCATGCGTGGATACCCCGGCAACACATACGGACCCGCATCCGAGGTAAGACGCTTCACGAAAGAACAATGTGCAGAATATGAAATCAAAATGCGCGAAGAAGATCGCTTGAAATAAACCCAATCAGAGCGGCGATGATTGGTTTGATGTTCGGATTGGTGGATAGGGTCCGATTATGAAATTGACGTCACGATCGCCGCTTGCTCGCCATTCAAACGGTTGCCGCATGCTGGAAATAATTCCTAGATAATAATTCGAGCTGCTAGTCCTTTGGCGTCCTCCGCTTTTGTCACATGCAAGAGGATACCTCAGCCCCCTCACTCTGCATCTTGCTCTCTACCTCAGGTTGCGCTTGGATAGTGATCTTGGGGAGCGAGATATGGTCAGGATCTTTTCGATCGTTGCTTTTCTTCTGGTCGTTTGGGCTGGTGCCGCTAATGCGCGTGGTCCGTACGGATCTATCAAAGTCGGCGCTTGGAGTGGCGGAGCATTCACCGACAACCAAACAGGCGCCTTCTCAAACTGCATTGCCAGCGCAACATATAACAGCGGCATCAACTTTGGGGTGGTCGTTTCGAAGGACTACAAGTGGTTCTTGGCTTTCACTCACAATAGTTGGACCCTTTCACAAGGACAGAAATTTCCGATCGTCCTCAATTTCGATAATCAAGCAACGTTCAATGTTGTTGGCATTGGAGTGGCCGCCACTACGGTCTTCGTTCCAATGCCAGACGACTCATCGTTGATTAGAAAATTTCGGGCTTCTCGAACAATGTCCGCCTTCGCCCAAGGCAATCTGTTTCAATTCAATCTCAACGGGACTTCTGTTCTTATTCCTGCGCTGGTAAACTGTGCGAAGACAATCAATGATCGCGGTCTTTCGGCTGCAGGAGACTTTGCAGCTCCTTTCGCCAATGCCGCGAACAGTACTCCCAAGCTTACCGCTCCTGCTGGAAAGCCATTAACAAACACATCAAGCTTGCAACCTGGAACTCCTCAAGAAGGCTCTCCGGAACTGCAAATTGAAGCGATGCAAATTGCTTCAAACTTCATTCTTAAGGCCAACCTGAGTCGCCCTTCTCTTTTGACTAGGTCTGAAACGCCAACGGCCGTTGCCTCGACTGGAGCCGCCTGGAAGGCGGACGGATCGACCGGTTTCGTTCGCATTATTCCGCCTCAACAAGGCACGTCGGGTCTGGATGTTGCGGCTGCGATCGTTGGAAATGATGCAAAGGAATGTAAGGGCAAATTTGCGTCCGCTCGGAATAGCGAGCTCATCGACAGCGAAGTTGTATTCAGAGGAATGTCATCCTGCGAGGATTCTGAACGGTCGGCAATTGCCGAGTATTTCATTTTTCCCCGAAAGGCCGGTGGGTTCATCATGTTTTCGGTGCTGACCCCGAGCGGATCGCTCAACGCAACACCTCAAGCACAACAACGCGAAGAAGTGAACGCGGGTTATCGCAATGCGGCGTTTAAAGCGATCGGTCCATAAGCGGCGCATCGCCGAGATAACCTTTTACATTTAATTCGCATGCGGCTGCCTCCATTGGTCGGGCAAATGAAGAACGTTCTTATCGTCATACTTCTAACATCGGTTATTGCTCTCGCTTCAGTGCTTGGACTGGTACTTCAGGATACCGAACAGCCAAATTCGGATCTCGATCGCGATATGACCAGGGTGCGCGCGGAAATCGTAGAAGCTCGTCGCGAGAGCGAGAAATATTCGAGCGGCCTCGTCAAATCTTTCATCGACCTTAGACTTTCGGTTCTCCAAGCAACCGACGCTATGCTCGACCAAAAGCGCCGATCACTATTCTGGCGCATCTCGCTAAGATATCCGAATATGGCCTCCGCTGCTCGCGTGGCGCCTGACCAAGAGCTTACTGAAATACTGGATGAATTACGGCAAGCAGAGGATCGAGCTAATCAAGCTCGCACTGAAGCAGCACGCTATTCCGGCGGGCTTGTACAATCGATGTCGTTAGCGCGCGTTGCAATCGACGACGTCGCAATCTCCCAGCTTCGCCTTAAGTTCTATTCGGCCAAACACGGATTTCCAATTCTAACTATCAGCGCTCCCAAAGCGAATGATTCAGCAACTAAAGGAAAAATCGTACAAGATCGGGACGGCTTATGAAATTAATTTTGACGCTTATCATTGTGGCGCTCTCTTCTTCAGCACTCGCGCAGTCAGATCAAGCTCCGTTGGGGCTAAAATGGGGGGTGTCTCAAACCGAAATCACAGCCCTCGGGGCTGAATTCCGTGAGGAAAAAGAAGACAGTTACGGTAAGGGAGTCGTCTTTACTAAGCTTCCGCAGGTAATAGCCGACGCTGAGATCGTTCTTGGCTCGTTCGGATACAATGATCGCTTGTACCGCATCGTGATAATCAGCAAGTCTTTCGCAAACGATCCGTTCGGATCGTCGGTGTTGTCGCGATACAATTCGTTGTCTTCGCTGCTTAGCGAGAAGTACGGAAAGCCAAGCGTAAACCATCGGCTCGGCGATTCAATCTATGCCGAGCCAAGATACTTTCTTTCCGGCGTAAACAACGGGCGAACCTCTTGGTACACTAACTTCAAAACACCAGAAATTTTTGTTCAGCTTGGTCTCTTAGCAGAAGATAGCTCCAGCGGCAGATGGAAGATCATCTATGAGAACGCGGCGATCAAAAAGGATTTTGATAAAGTAAAGCAATCCCGGGAGAAGAATGCGCTCTAAATTGAGATGCTTGGTTTGATTTTGTGTCTGGTGGTTAGAGTCCGATTACAGAATCGCCGCCATGATCACCGCTCGCTCCCCTTTTAGCGGTAACCCGTCAAGGACACCGATTGTACGTCACCAGATAACGTCCGAGCCGAACGAGTTTACCGTCTCGGAGTTCGAGATTTTCCTTCACAATTTCCGTCTCGCCCTCCGAACTGCATTTCATCGTGAGTGCGAAGCGATTTCCTTGGGGCACAACCTTCTTTATCTCGCACGTCGATTCGTATCCTTCGAATTTTCTCTGCGAGTAAGCTACGAGCCCGTTATCCTGCTCGCCCGGCTTTGACCGGCAAGCATCTGGTTTTTCGGCATACCATTTTCCGACAAACGATCTATTAGCGCTCGCCTCCGTCGCAAGCCGCTCGTCCTTTGACCGTATTACAGACATCGACGAACCGTCCGATTCAAATCGAAGTAAATACTCGATGCCTTGGTCGTTCTTAGCTGTGCATGAAACCGTTCGAACTTGACGCTCAGTGAAGTCTCCAGTCTGAATGCATTTACCTGTTGCTTGCTGTATTAAAGGAACCGGCAGGTCATTCCGTCTTGGCCGATCCTTGGAATTAACAAGCATACGATCGATCGGCAGCTCGTAGGATTTATCAAGCGCAATAGTGCCATCCGATCTAGAGCCCGAGAATGATATAGCGCGGCCATCATCCTCAGGATCATCAAGCACCATTGTGAATAGAGCGCGACTACCGGTTATGATGTAGGATACCGGGCTGCAGATATAACTCTTATTAGCCACGGCTGCCTGACATCGGCCCTTCATTAACGCGCTAATTTCTATGTCAGCAGATTGAGCACCAAGATCGGCACCAGTGCAAAATAGAATGGGAATTGCCAGGATCGCTCGACTCGCAACCATCACGATTTCCCCTTGGTTTCAGCCGACGCGATCAAGATCGAGTTCGCGTACTCCTCTGCTGCGACGAGCCTGCTCTACCAGGTTTCGTAGATTCTCGCGTATCGCTCGCGCATCTGCGACGTACCGAAGCTGAAGAGAGCCGCCTTTGCTGGTAAAATCGCTGGAGTGAATGGTGATAGTGCCAATATTGAAGAGCTGATTTAAGAGAGAGTAATTCACGCGAACGTCTTTGATGCGGTACAGCTCAATTTCGTCGACTGTGCGAAAGATGATTCCCTTTGCGATTTTGACCCGCTGGTTCGTAATCGTGAACTTCGTGCAGAGGTGGGCAATCCAGATGAGTGCCAGAATCGGCAATCCGACCAGTACAAAGCAAAATAGTAAGACAGACCACCCCTCCAGCGAACCAAATATCCACCGAATGGTCGATGGCCTGATCGTCGCAATTTCGTTCTCACCACCAGTAATTGATTGCTGATCCATTTCATGCTCCCAAACCAAATCGGGAACTTATAGGACATTATGTGGTTTTAAAGCCACATTGTTTTTTCGGCTTTAAAGCCGTGGGGAAGAATCTTACGTTGCGGTTGTCTAACCTATGGACATCCGCCAACTATTTGCCGCCAACCTTCGCCGAATTCGGGACGAGAAAAAACTCTCCCAAGAGAAGTTGGCATACGAGGCTGAGGTGGATCGTGCTCATGTTAGCAAGATCGAGCGCCGCGTGACGTATGTGGGGCTTGAGATCGTTGAAAAGTTTTCAAAGGTTTTGCGCGTTGAACCGGCTGAATTCTTTCAGCCAATCCAACGCAAGCGTCCAAAAAAGTAGCTTTTTGACCCTTGGGACTATGCTCAACGTTAGCGAGAGCCACGATTACCAATCATTTTGGCTCAGCGAAGTCGCCATGAGCATTCGGTTAAACAACAAAGTCGGAACACCGATCACCTTCAATCCCCTTTAACTGCGTGTAGATCGTCCGCAATCCAGATGAGAATAGATCGCAACAGCTGTTGACGCAGAAAGCGTTTATCGTCATTATTTGCTAATGATTGTCATTTGCAATAATTCCATAACCCTCCCATTCGGTAGAACCCCAAAATGTAGGGACTGGATCCTATCGACGCCACTACTTCTAGTTGGCGTTCATGCGACCTTCGGTGAGGAAGGTAGTGGCAAACGTTCCTACTCTCTCTCCAATCCAACCCCGGATTCTTTCCTGCGAGAGATGACCACAGATCGACCCGACATCACCGAAGTGCCCTTTACGGTTGATGCGGGTCGCGTCCAAATCGAGACGACCGGTGTCGGCTTCTCGCGTTCGCGTCCGGCTGCGAACGGAGCGGTGACTCAAGGTTATGAGTTTATAGGGAGCAACATTCGCGTTGGATTAACTAAAGACCTTGAAGCAACCATCATGGTCTTACCGTACGCTCGACAGAGAACTCGGAGTTCAGAATCCGAAACGACAGAATCGGGGACAGGAGCTGTCGTCCTTCGCGCTAAGTATAATCTATGGGGAAACGACACTTTCGGGAAAAGTGACTCAACTGCCCTTGCAGTTCTGCCCTACATTTCACTTCCCACTGATCGTCAGAACGGAATAAGCCCCCAATTCGTGGATGGCGGCCTCCAAACGTTTTTTGCAGCCGATCTGGGACATCAATTCTCTCTCGGAATCAATGTGGGATTGCACGCGGTAAAAAATGCTGATCCGAACGCACGTCACATTGAAGCGACCGGTTCAATGACACTTGGCTACCAATGGTCTGAAAAATTCACAACCTACGTCGAAGCAGCCGTGAGAGGCGGCACCCAAGACCCTCTTGGAGATATTGTGCTTTTCGGCGGAGGTCTCGCCTATAAGGTCAATTCAAATCTTCAACTTGATGCCGGTGTAAATTTTGGTGCCACGCCAGCATCGCCGAGTATAAATCCATTTGTTGGGCTTTCAGCTCGGTTTTAATATCGCAGGTCATTAGCTCTATTTGACCCGCATTCCTCGCCTGTATTTCCCCATGGCAGCAACCCGCCTTTTCAGCGTCAATGCAGGATTTTCAACGAGCTTCCAGGAAGCAAATCCAAAGAGCGGAACAATAACTATCGACACAACGGCCAACGTTGTGATGTCGATACCTGGAAATGCTTGCACGATAGACTGTTGAACTGGCCATCCATAAATGTAGGTTCCGTACGAGATGTCGTTCGCTCGGCAAAGGCGAGTGGGCCACCCGAAATCGATCGCTCCGGCCACAAGAACCCAATGAGCGACTAGAAGAATATAGATTTGATCTCGAACTAAGGAAGAAGAAAGTAGAATCGTTGCTGCCGTGCTCACGGACAAAAGTGCCGGAGACAAATCGATACTGTGTCGAAATCGATATGATATTACGCCGATTAAAAAACAAACACTGTAACGGCCGACTTGATATAGCCACGTCGAGCCAGGCTGTGCGGACATAGCATTAGCGTGAAACATAAGCGCGATCGCAGCACATAGCGCAAAAAATAGAAATGGAGCCCAATTGAACACTCCAATACGCATTAATATCGCGAGCCCGAAGTAATTCAGTATCTCGTACTTCAAAGTCCAGAGTGGGTTATTGATCGCCCCCGAGAAAACAACGTTTGTGAATATCTCTTGTGGAGGTATCGCCCGTGAAAATTGAAACGTAACAGAGAATGGATAAATCCAGGTACGAGAATCTCGAAAATACTCGGTGAGCGGCAGCCCTGTAAGAAGCGGGCCGGCTATAAAAGCGAAGACAACGCCAAAAGCGAAAAGTCCAGGCAGCAGTCTCAACGCCCTCGCCAAAATATAATTACTCAAACTTGGGTTACGTTCGAGACTGTGGGAAAGCGTAAGCCCCGATACAACAAAGAAGGCATTTACCGCGTGCCCGCCCAACGTAAAGGGAGTTGTTCCCTGAAGTGGCTCTGGTGCATCTATGGCGCTGTTAATCGCGAAAGCATGTGATACCAGAACGGCTAGAGCGGCGACTAATCGAATAAGATTGAAAGAATTCCGCTCAACTTCGAGTATATCGACCAGTCTCGGACCCTTCCAAAGCATAGTCCGCCACGTCACTGTTTCTTTCTCAGCGAACGACATGGCTAATTTCTTTTCTGCTTAACGCTTGAAGTGATCGAGCGCGGAGACTCAGAAAAGTCGAGATCGGGATAATCACATGTCTTCTCCCGCTAATCTTTTGAGTTCGTTTTTATCGTTTTCCTTGAGAATCACTTGCGCAACTAAGTCATAGGCTCGATTCGCTGCCATTAATTTGGTCATTTCTCCCACAGCGTTGACATTCGACATCTCAAGGACGCCCGTCGCCAACCTAACGGCACTCGGTGGCACATCGATGGGGGAGCTTTCCGTCGAAAATAGTCCACCGTCCTCAGCTCGTAGCTTACGAGTGTCTTCAAATCTCACGATGCGAAGTTGTCCGAGGCTACCCTGCTTTGTGGACACTGAACCATTTGGGCCAATCATAAGCTGACTACTTCCGTTCGGGACCGAGACTCGCCCGCCAACTCCAAGCACAGCCTTTCCTTCGAGCGTAGTTAGGTCACCCTTGGCATCGAGCGTAAAAGACCCCACGCGAGTATATCTTGGCCCGTTCGCCGTCTGGACGACGAAGAAAGACGATTGGTCTACGATTGCGACGTCCAAAGGATTTCCTGTCGGTTTGAGTTCGCCCTTTGAAAAGTCGATAAACTGCGTCGCCGCAACGAGTGATCGCCTGGGTGAGGGCACCTCTTCTTTCGCCTGTGTTAGATACTCTTGAAAGCCAAGGTGGCTCGCTTTGAACCCGGGTGTGGTTTGATTTGCCACATTGCGGGCCACGTTATCGAGCTGCTGCCGCAGCACAATTAAGCGAGAGAGGCCTATAATCTCTTTGTCGCTCACATCAGTCTCCGTGATTTCGCACACGCGCGTCCGTCGCAATCGCCGCACAAATGGCGACGCCGCAACAGCGCCCTACCGCGAGCGGGGCCTTAACGACTGAAATTCAAGTAAGGTGAAAAGTGACTGGACTCGAGGTCGTCCGCCTCGTCCTAAGCCACGCTTAGCAAGCTATTCCTCGGTGGCGGCGGTTCGACGCCCACCAAATATCCAGCATGCGCATCAACCAACAACGGCCAAACAGGCATGATTCCGGTTGATCTATGCGTCGTGATTTGCGGTGGCACGGGTATCGACGTGGAAAAGCAGCTGTGGCAATGCCAACCTATTAACTCTGGTCGCTGCGAATGTTGATCGGTGTCATGTCTCAATGACAGCCAATCTGACTGCGTCGACTTGGGAGTGAATGATTCAACATGATCATGGGTTACAATCGAGCAAACCGAGGTTATGACGGCAAGCGTTCCGATAAGAAGCCTAATAAGATTTCGCGTACGAGAACCGCGATACTTTAGGCTCTCAGACATGGAGCACTACCTCCGCTGCCCTGACTGCTTCATCATCCAGCTGAATTGTAACATGATCGATGCCGAAGTCGTCCTTCATCAGACGCCGCGCCTGCACTAAGAGTTCTCGGCTGTTCGCAAAATCTGCAACAACTAGATGGCAGCTCATAGCGTCGAAGCCAGACGTAACGGTCCATACATGTAAATCATGAACCGCAATTACGTCGGGAAGCTCCAGCAGCTTCCTTTCAAGAAGCCCTACGTCGACGTTAGGAGGAGTTCCCTCCATTAAGATATGTGTGACTTGCTTAATCAGTATCCACGTCCGTGGCACGATGAACAGGCCAATACCGGCACCCATGATCGGATCAGCCAAGCGCCATCCGGTCCACATGATGATAAGCGCCGCTACAATTACGCCCACTGACCCGAGCATGTCGCCTAGGACTTCTAGATAAGCGCCCTTGACATTTAGGCTTTCGGACGAACCGCCCGCCAATAGCCGCATGCTGATCAGGTTTACAATGAGACCAATTGCGGCAACGATCAACATTGGGCCGCTTAGAATCTCCGGAGGAGCAAGGAACCGCTGATAGGCCTCATACAGAATGTACACGGTTAGCAAAAGAAGAACGACAGCATTAGTGAGCGCCGATAGTACCTCGGTCCGCAGGTATCCGTAAGTCAGTTGTGGGGTCGCCTCTCGCGCAGCAAATCGAATGGCGAGCAAAGCCAGCGCGAGACCTCCAAAATCCGTCAGCATATGAGCTGCGTCTGCGAGCAACGCCAGGCTACCCGTTACCAAGCCACCAACAACCTCCGCGATCATGAAGGTGCCGGTGAGCACCAGCGCCCAACGGAGTCGGTTTGCATGCTTTGCTGCTGCTGTTCCTGTAGTGCCTCCACCGTGCATCCTTCAGGCCTCCATCTTCTGCTTACCACCGACGGTGGCGTCGTCGCCTATAAGACCACGCAGTTTCTCTTCAAGTTCGTCAAACAAGAAAAAGCTGACATCGTCTAGAGAGCCGTGTCCCTTAGCAAAGGGCTGCTCCAACAAGCGTATAAGATACAGCGCATATATGAACATGTAAGATATGAAGCCAAACATCATCGCTGATGCGGGATCACCCTCGGTTTTGAGGAACAGCATCATAATGACGATCGAAAACACCAACGTCTGAACTAAGACGTGGACAGACGGAACAAATTCTACGCGCTGAATTTGATAGACGCGCAGCATAGATCGACGAAGGATGTCTTGCGTTGCACGAAGCCGAACCACGAAATTTGCGGCCATTCCCATTCCTTCGAGACGTCCAAAAATCGGTGTTAACTTTGCCAACTCGTTCAGAGCTGGAGGAATATCCTTGTGATCTCGAGTATGACCTAAACCGACTCTCAGCTTATCAAGCGTTCCTAGAAGAATGTACCGACATTCGTTCAGATCAAACTCCTTATTGATTTCGGCAAATGCCTCGAGATCGCCATCAATCGCTTCAATTGAAGTCCTGATATCTGCTGGAATTCGCTCTGCCTCTTTATAGTCAGTCAGAATGCTGGACAGGAGAAACCCTATAATAAAGATTGCGCCACCGATTCCGCTTGTTAAGAGCGCATTGAGCTCTAGAAATTCGAAACCAAAGTAATGGACACCGATTTTCGCGCATCCCAACACCAAAACGACCGCAACTACGGTAAAAAATAGTCGAAACTTTTTGCGATAGCTAAGACTTGCGCCTCCGAGATGGAGATGCTGAATAATCGATGATGGCATCTATTGTCCACTAGGTTGGGTTGTGCGCAGCGAGAAGCCGCGACCATTCCAGCGATATGTTGCTGTCGAATTTTTCGAAATAACTTTTAGTCCAGCTACTCCGTCTGCATTAGTCATCTTCAGATCAATAGCTTTCCCCGAAAAAACCATGCGGTAGCCACCTCTCGTTTTCAAATAAACTTCATGAAGGCACCCGCTGCTATCGCAAATCACTGCGCGATTATCGCAAGCGTACTCTTCAAAATGCAGCGATACGAAACGCGCGCCATTCGCTTCAATCGAAGGCGCGAAGTAATGGGCAGCAGCGGCCGCGTTACCGCACAAGCGCTCAAGAGTGTAAAGTCTCTTCCGCAACTCAGAAGGTAAGCTGTCGATGTGCTCAGAAGCCCACGGCCTCTCGATAATCATGCCGCTGCGTGCGAAGGATTGACCGCATAGCAGCAATGGGAGCAGAAGTAATGCTAAAGGAAAGGCTCTATCCGATCTCATGAGACAGCTCCCTTCGCTTTCAACGCTGGCCCGCCACCTACTTGATCGAAAACAATCCCGACTCGGTGTTCGGCTGTCCAAACACGGCGGCACGAACGCGAGAAATGATCTGTAGGAATTAGCAAAACAAAGCGGTAGGGAATCCCAAGAGGGCTTTCCACCTCGAGCAATGCTCCTGTGGTACTTATGTTGCGAACGATGCAACTGATCGCGCCTCCCTCGAATGAGATTGTGCCGGATTTGAGCACCCGAGTACGACGCTCCACTCGTTTCTCGTCCATGACTTCTCTCCAATACGAGATCAAGTGTCATACGGCTGGTTTCAGCAACCGAAGCGCATTTAAAGTCACGAGGATTGTCGCGCCGGTATCAGCAAGAATCGCTGGCCACAATCCTGTAACCCCAACGATTGTGGTGACGAGGAAGACGGCCTTTAAACCCAGCGCGACGACAATATTCTGCTTGATATTGGACATGGTTCGGCGGGATAGCTCGACCATCGCTGCCACGTCAGTGACGCGTGCGTGGAGTATCGCAGCATCTGCAGTTTCAAGTGCGACGTCGGTACCACCACCCATGGCAATACCAACGTCCGCTGCAGCAAGTGCAGGGGCATCGTTGATGCCGTCACCTATTTTGGCGACCCAAAAGCCCTCTGACTTTAGTTCTCTTACGATCTTTTGCTTATCTTCTGGCAATAGCTGCGCTCTTACTTCAATACCCAGCTGATTCCCGATTGCCGTTGCTGTGCGCTGGTTATCGCCAGTTAGCATCAACGCGCGGACATTAAGGCTAGCTAGGGCGCTAAGGCCTATTTTGGCATCGGCGCGTGGCTCGTCTCGCATTGCAATCGCCCCGGCTAGCACTTTGTCGATTTGGACCACCGAAACGGTCTTGCCTTCACTGTTTAAGGCCGAGATGCGGGCTTCCTGCTCACTGCTCAATTTCGAAATGTCATTAGCTGCCTGCGGAGACCCGATAAAAATTTCCTTACCGTCAACTGTTGCGCGAATTCCCCTTCCGCTAAGGGCACTGGCATTTAAAGCGCGGGGTAAAGAGAGATTTTCATCTGACGCCTTTGCCAGAATCGCCAGCGCTAGCGGGTGACTAGATCCGGCTTCAAGGGCAGCTGCATATCTCAACACATCTGTATCACTGGACCCGAATGACACGATATCCGTAATACGTGGCTTTCCTGCCGTCAGCGTGCCCGTTTTATCGAAGCAAGCTATTGTAATTTTTCCAACCTGCTCGAGAACTCCGCCGCCTTTCATCAGAAGACCACGTCGCGCTCCTGCGGCAAGGCTAGCGGCAATTGCTGCTGGCGTAGAAATGACGAGTGCACAGGGGCAGCCAATTAGCAGGATTGCGAGACCTTTGTAGATCCACTCCTTCCACAATCCACCTAGCGCAAGCGGTGGAAATACTGCGATCAACAGCGCGACCAGGACTACGGCCGGGGTATAATAGTGGGAGAAACGATCGATGAATCGCTCGGTTGGAGCCTTCGACTCTTGAGCTTCTTCAACCAGGCGCACAACCCTAGCAATCGTGTTATCGATCGCGGCAGCAGTAACTTTGACAATGAGGAGCCCTTCGCCATTGATTGTACCGGCGAAGATGGCTTCTCCAGGTCCTTTTTGAATAGGAACACTCTCGCCCGATACCGGAGCCTCATCTATCGAGCTGACTCCCGAGATAATTGTTCCGTCGGCGGGCACTCGGTCCCCCGGACGAACCTGAATGGTCGATCCCACCTCGAGTGTGCTCGCCTTGACTTCGCGGACCTGCCCATTTTCCTCAAGTCTCGCCGTAGCAGGTATCAATTCTGTGAGGCTCTGGATGCTCGCTCGCGCCCGGCTTGCCGCTACGCCTTCTAAAAGTTCTCCTATCAGGAATAGAAAGACTACTGCCGCTGCCTCCTCGGCCGCACCAATAAAGACAGCGCCAACCGCAGCCACTGTCATTAACATTTCAATCGAGAACGGCGTTCCTGCGCCTGCCGCTGCGACGGCCCGCCTAGTGATCGGTATTAACCCAACCAGCATCGCTGGCAAAAACACCCATCGTTCGGCTTCTGGAAATGTCTTTCCCAGCAAGAAGGCTAAAGCAAGTGCGCCGCCCGTAGCGATAGTAAGTAGCCCTTTGTTCGATCGCCACCAAAACCTGTCTATAGGTCCATCGCCGTGAGTGTGTTTGGTATGATCGCTATCGACCACTTTTGGAGGGGGGACGCCATCACCGGTCGTATGATCAACCTGCAGAACTTTATAGCCAAGACCGGTAACCCGCTTTGGTAGCGTCTCTGCATCAGCACAGTCATGTTTCACAGTAACGGTTCCCGTGGGCACGGAGACGTTGACCTCCGCAACCTGGGCAACACGCTTCAAGGCATTCTCGATCTTGATTGCACAAGACGCGCAATCCATACCCTCGATTCGCATACGGGTAGTGGTTAAAATCTCGTCGGTCACTGTCGACTCCATTCGCAAAACCAACGCCGCAGCATAGACTCGGAAGAACATTTAGAGATGAGAGACCTGCACTGCCTCACTTCTTCGTACTTCCACTCTCTTCTTCTCGTAACCGCTGATAGAGCGCGGCAACCGCGTTTGAATACAGTTGCTTGGCATTCCGTTCGCAATAGTCTTCAAGAAAATGCAATTGATTAACGAGATCGTATGTAACGGGACTGAGATTTAGCTGGTCATCGATACCCGCCGCTTGGCTTACGCGTATTCCGCTCAAGAAGCCCTGAGCCCAGGCCATGTAATCCCTGCGCAGGATGGCATTCGATTTTTTGTCATCAAGAAATCGCTGACATGTTACCGATCCCAAGCCGGTAATCTTGGCATCGCTCTCTGCTAGAGCCATTGAACCTGTCACTAACAGAAGAGTCGATGCTGCGAGGATTAGGTGAATCAGAACCCGAATCGAGCTGTAAGTTGCCCGCCATGCGTTGGCTGAGGTGGCGAGACCCGCAACCGCCGTCAACCTGATCGCGCGCAACAGCACTCTCACTGAATCACCTCACGAATTTTGCTTGACCCGACTTTCCATCCTTAGTCTTCAGAATCAGCGTTACTGGGGCATGAGCTGGCACAGATTTCTTCGCTTCGCCTTTCAAGGTGTTATCTGCCGCTGGCGAAAGCGTCACCGTCTCTTTGTCAGCGCCGCTTGCTACGAGAGCGGAGCCAGTGAAACCACTCGTCGAAACAGGTTTGGTGGCATCATCGAAAATATTGAAGGTTATCGTGTTTCCCGAAGTTACTAATTCAGCATGCACGCCCGCGACGTCCTCAATTAGTCCTCCATTCGGACCTTTCGCTCCGTGAGCATGCTGAGCCGCGACGGGCGAAGCAGTTAACAGAGCGGCAGCTATCAGCAGAACGATCTTCATTTTATTTTCCTTTCAGTGGTGGATTATCGCGCGCGCAGATTCCTGCGGTTCGCGCCTGAACAGAACGTAGAGAGCTGGAAGTACAAGTAGCGTCAAAAGAGTGGAGGAGATGATGCCGCCAATGACCACCGTAGCGAGCGGTCGTTGCACCTCTGCGCCAGCTCCCGTTGCGATTGCCATGGGCACGAAGCCCAACGAAGCAACGAGCGCCGTCATTAGGACCGGCCGCAATCGGGTTAGAGCGCCTTCCTCAACTGCCTCCAATATTGTTTTACCCTCGTGCCGCAAGCGCTCGATGAATGTAATAATCACCAAGCCATTAAGGACCGCGACGCCAGAGAGCGCGATAAAGCCGATGCCTGCGCTGATGGAAAGCGGAATGTCCCTTAGGATGAGCGCAAATATTCCTCCAGTCAGCGCAAGAGGAACGCCGCTGAAGACGAGTAACGCATCGGCCGCCGATCCGAGACTCACAAACAGGAGTATAAAGATGAGAAGAAGCGCGATCGGGACCACAATGGTTAAGCGCTGCGTAGCCGATACGAGTTGTTCGAATTGACCGCCCCATCCGATCCAGTAACCTTCTGGAAGTTTGACTTTCTCCCCTACTTGCCGCTGCGCGTCCGCAACAAACGAACCAAGATCGCGTCCGCGGACGTTTGCCGATACAACAATACGGCGCTTCCCGTCTTCTCTGCTAATTTGATTGGGACCCGGAGCAAGGTCGATCGAAGCAAGCTCCGACAGTGGTGCGTAGCGAATCTGAGCAAGTGGTGAGTTGCCCCAAAGCGCTGGAGTCGCCTTCGACTGGTTCTCAAGTGGAGGCAATGGAATCGGCAATGCTCTAATAGCCTCGACGTTAGACCGGAGATGTTCGGGTAACCGCACAACAAGATCGAAACGCCGGTCTCCCTCAAAAACTAGGCCAGCCGTTTTGCCACCGACTGCAATCTCAACAAGGTTCTGCACATCAGCAACGCTGATGCCGTAGCGAGCAAGAGCCTGACGATCGAGGCTGACGGTCAGCACCGGAAGACCCGAGACTTGTTCTGTCTTTACGTCTGCCGCGCCCTGGACTGTTTGAAGTACGTTCTGCACCTGTCCGGCGACTTGGGCTAATACCTCCAAATCATCGCCGAAAATTTTCACGCCTACGTCACTTCGAACTCCCGAGATCAGCTCATTGAAGCGGAGCTGGATCGGCTGAGATATTTCGTAACTACTTCCGGCTATCTCCTCTGCGGCTTCCTCAACTTCCTTGACGACTTCCGATTTTGGCTTCTTCGGATTTGGCCATTGATCGCGCGGCTTCAGCATGACGTAGCCGTCAGAAATAGATGGCGGCATTGGATCTGTAGCGACCTCAGCAGTGCCAGTGCGGGCAAACGTCTCCTTAACCTCGGGTATTTTTAGAAGCCGCTGCTCTAGAAGTTTCTGCATCTCCAGAGATTGCGTCAGGCTTGTACCCGGAACACGTAACGCCTGAATAGCAATGTCACCTTCATCTAGACTTGGGATGAATTCACCACCCATACGCGATGCTGCAAACCCGCTGACCACGATAAGAACGCCAGCGAGTGCAGCGACCGACTTACGATACTTTATTGATTTCTCAAGAAGTGGAACGTAGACGTGCCGCGCCCCACGCATGAACCAGTTTTCCTTCTCAGAGACACGCCCGGTCACAAGAAGCGCAACCGCTGCCGGCACGAAGGTCATAGACAAAATGCTAGCACCCAAGAGCGCTATCAAGACTGTTAGCGCCATCGGCGTAAACATCTTACCCTCAACCCCCGTCAGAGTGAGGACTGGAAGATATACGACGGCGATGATTAGAGTTCCGAAGAGACTCGGCTTAATGACCTCGCGTGACCCGGCGAGAATCGCGTCAAACCGTTCCTCTCGGCTGAGAATGCGCCCGCGCTTTTCTTGTTCGTGTGCAAGCAAGCGTAGACAGTTCTCGACAATAATGACCGCACCATCAATGATAATGCCGAAATCGATTGCGCCGAGACTCATCAAGTTGGCGCTGACTTTGTTCTGAAACATGCCGGTAATCGTGAACAGCATCGACAATGGAATTACCAAAGCCGTTGCGATCGCTGCTTTGAAGTTTCCTAGGATCAGAAAAAGAATTACGATAACCAGCAGCGCGCCTTCTACCAGATTTTTTTCCACAGTTGCGATCGTTGCATCTACGAGATGTGTCCGGTCGTAGATTGCACGCGCGATAACACCATCCGGAAGAGAGCGCCCGATTTGATCGAGCTTGGCACCTACGCGCTGAGCAACTGATCGGCTGTTCTCTCCGATGAGCAACATCGCAGTCCCAAGCACCATCTCGTTTCCATTGAGAGTGGCCGCTCCGGTACGGAGATCCTTTCCTTCCTTTACTTCTGCAACATCGGAAATCCGAACAGGCACCCCGTTGCGAGTTCCGATGACAATCTGTTTGATCTGATCGGTATTGGCGACCTGTCCCGGCGTTCGCACAAGATACTGTTCGCCGTTGCGCTCGATATAGCCAGCGCCAACGTTCGCGTTGTTGGCCGCCAGAGCCGCCATTACTTCGCGGAAACTGAGCTTGTAAGCCATCAATTGCGCTGGATTGGGAAGCACGTGAAATTGCTTTTCGAAGCCACCGATCGTGTTGACTTCTATGACACCTGGCACGTTCCGCAACTGAGGCTTAATAATCCAATCTTGAATGGTTCGGAGATCGGTTGGACTGAAAGCCTCACCGTTAGCCTTCTTTGCTCCCGACTTCGCCTCGACCGTGAATAGATAAATCTCTCCGAGGCCGGTCGAGACGGGCCCCATCGCGGTCTCGATTCCGTTTGGAAGAATATCTTTTACCCGTTGAATCCGCTCGTTAACGAGCTGCCGAGCGAAATAGATATCCGTGCCGTCTTTGAAGACGACTGTTACTTGACTGAGACCATAGCGCGATAGCGACCGCGTATTTACGAGATTGGGAAGTCCACCCATAGCCGTCTCAATCGGAAACGTGATCCGTTGTTCGACTTCCAGTGGAGAGTACCCGGGTGCATTAGTGTTGATTTGAACTTGGACATTGGTGATGTCCGGCACAGCGTCTATCGGCAGACGCGTGAAATTCCACACGCCGAGTCCCGCCATGAGCAGAACGCCGATCATTACCAGCCAGCGCTGGCGAATGGAAAAGGAGAGAATGGCGTCGATCATTAGTGGGCTCCGACAAGCGAGCCAAAGGACCCGGCATAGAATGGTGAAGGCAAAGTCTGCCGCATGAGAGCATCAACGGAGATCGCAAGATCGACTAATGCGTTATTGGCACTGCAATTAGTGGTCATGGGATGCCGACCCCTTCGCCAACTCGGCCTTAACAACAAAACTATTTTTGGTGGCGTACTTGTCGCCCTCCATGAGACCAAACACGATCTCTACCTGCTCTGGATCTCGCGCTCCGATCTCCACATCGCGTACTTCAAACTTGGTTCCGTTACGCACAAATACCACGGTACGATTCTCTACCGTCTGAAGCGCCTCGGACTTCACGGCCACAGGAACCTCCTTTGCCGTAAGGATAAGTCGAGCAGACACGAACAAGCCCGTTTTCAGCCTAAGATCGTCGTTCGGAATAACCGTCCTAGCGAGCGCACTTTGGGTGTCGCTGCTTCCTATGGGCGAGATGTAGGAAAGTTTCGCTTCAATGGGTTTTCCGCCATCACCGACATCAATGAGGACAGTCTCGCCTAGCTTAACTCGCGGCAAATCGCGTCGATTGACGGAAAAGTCGACCCAGACAGTTGATATGTCTGCAACAGTGAAGGCTGGCTTCTGTTCCGATGCATATTCACCCAATGAGATCTGACGGTCGATAACAGTGCCAGAGATAGGTGCCAGCATTTCGTAAACACTCAGACTTTGGTTACTTTCGACTTTGGCGAGAAGATCACCTTTTTCTACGCGGTCGCCGATTCGCTTTCGTATCTCGCGCACAACACCGGGAAAGCGGGGTGTGACCTGAACCAACGTTTCTTGATTCGGCTGCAAAATGCCGTTCAATTGAATTGAATCGCGCAACGTACCCTTCGATGCAGCTGCGATCTCTATACCCGCAGCAGCCACCTTCACATCGCTCATCTCGACGCCTTCTGAGCCGTGACCTTTTTCGGCTACTGACCCCTTCGCGGTAGGCGGCACAGCCTTAGAGGAAGAAAACGCATAGACTCCGACGGCTGCTGCGATGATCACGCCAGCGGCCATCGCTACTTTAGAAACTCTGCTCATCTTGCGCTCTCCCGAGCCAATGCAAACGGGTTACCGACCAGCCCTTCGATAGTGGCGACGGCAATATGAAAATTCTGCTGGGCTTCTTGCTCGCGCAACCGCGCCTGAGCTACCGACGACTGCGCATCGAGAACTTCGAGAAGCGAAAAGCGACCCTGCCCATAGCCTTCAAGTATAGCGTCAGCGGCCTGCTTCGACTTTGGAATGGCGATCTCGCGAAGGGCTGCCAATTCCCGCAACGCCCCCTGTAGAGAGTCATAGGCACGCCCAGCAATTATTATCAGTGCGTTTCGGTTGGCCTCACGCTCCGCACGAGTTTTCGCAAGGGCCTCTTGAGCTGATACGATATTACCTTGGTTCTGATCGAATACCGGTATCGCTGCGGATATACTCAGTCTAACAGCATTGTCTGCTGTTTCATTGTAATGCCGCCATCCCGCACCGACGCGCAAATCGGGATACGGTCGAAGGCGTGCTTGCAAGAGTTCGGCATTCCGCTGCGCATATACGGCGGTCCATCGTATTAACTGAGGATTGGCATCGATAGCCGAGACCACGGAATTGAAAGATGGTGGACGACCGTGGACATCGAGTCGGCCAGCAACCGACGAGAATTTTGGAGTAATATCTCCCATAAGCACAGCAAGTTCACGCCTTGCGCTCGCAAGAAGCGATCGCACCCGCTCCCGGTCGGCCTTCACAAACGAAGATGCGACTTCTGCCCTGCCCGTTTCCGCGAGCGATGATGCACCAGCCTCGACCCGACGCTGCAACAGCGGAGTAATCTTGTCTATTTGCGCGACTTGCTCGTCGAGAATTTGGATTCTGCGTTGCGCGCCCAGGACGGAGAGGAAAGCAACAGCCGTTTCTGAAAGGACTTCAAGACGAACGGCCTTGCGTTGAATTTCGGCAGTCTCGACTCCCGCCTGGCCCACAGCAATCCGCGCTGCCCGTTTACCGAACAACTCGAACAACTGACTGATCTGCAGGGTGCTTTCCGCTGACCGAGTGCCACGATAAGCGCCTGAGCCCAACGAATTGTCTAACTCAAAGGACACCTCGGGATTAATCAAAGCGCCTGCTTGTATGCGTTGCCCTGAGGCAATGCCGACGTCGCGCTCAGCAGCCGTCAATCGTGGATTTGCAGCCAAGGCACGCTGCAACGCGGTCTGGAGTGACAACGTTTGGGAGTGCGACACGCCAGCGAGCCAAGGGCTCACCAACAATGCCGATGCGCACGCAACTCGCGTGGCAACGCTTCTTACGGACATAATATTTGAAACCTGAAGAACAGCCAAATTCAGGCGCAGAAGCGCCTGGTGAATATGTTCAGGTCAGGAATTTTGGTGGAGGTGTATCCAGCTCCGGCACGCTATCCGGAAACCCCAGCTGCGGAGGGGCAATAGTAGCCGCCCCCTGCTTAATCGCCGCAGCTACCAGCGGAGGTGCTGCGATAGTTACGGAAAAGCAGCCATGACAGTGATTCTCGGCTAAACCACCCTTATCGGAGTGGCCATCGCTCGTGTCAGAAGCCGATAGCATGACGGTCTGAGCAGGTGAAACGAAAAAACCTACGTCTGTAAGGCTGTGAACCAGCCCGCCAAATGCGTACACGAGCATCAAGAACACAACCGCTAACCCGCGAACGGTGCGCAGGTTTTGAGCTGAATTGATGGTCAGTTTACGTGACAAATGACGAATCCGGTTGCTTAAGTCGTTTACATAGCATGCGTGACGACCAGATGTCGATCCGCAACATTATTACATTCTTACCGCCCGCCCTAAACATGGCTCATTGAGACTGGTTCCCCAAAGTTCCACCAGCGGCGCCAACTTTATTTGGGCCGCAAGGACCGGACCCTACTCTCCAACTGCAATCTTCAACATTTCGCAGCGTACTCGATCTCGCAAGCCTGATAGCGCACTTGATAGTTCCGAGAAGGCTTCGTGATCGAAGTCGGCGCAAATGCATTCACGCATACGAGCCCGAGTACGAGACAGCCGCAGAAGATGGGTACTCGCGCTCTCCGTAAGAAAAAGCCGCGTAACACGTCGATCGTCCAGAAGCCTCCGCCGTCGGATTAAATTTCGGCTTTCAAGCATTTTCGACTGAGCCGAGACAAATGACGCATCGACATGAAGTAGTGCAGCAACGGCCTTAACCGACAGCCCTCGACTGTCGCTCAGCTCTTCGATCGTTGTTAAGATCATCCACTGAGGCCCGCTGATACCAATGCGTTGGCCTAAATGCTCAGCTACCCGCATCATGTAAATGCTGATGGCCGAGATATCTCGGCATATCTGATTAAGCAGTTTATCGTCGGCCTTTCGTAGCTCAGGTATCCGCGCCGACGAACTGACGGAGTGACGCGCGGGTTTGAAGGAATGCGGTCCTTGATCCCGCCTCGTGGATTTCTTTGCACTTGGTCGCCTATCAATCGCCATACGAATCTCCAGTTTAATGAGGCAGCGCGCCACAACCTGTGATCTCGCCGCCATTCAATTCCCTCGCGCGCTCCTCTCACGCAAAGCCGCAAGCCTCTGCATCCAACCCACGGTCAATTGCCTTCGCGCCGTGAGCCGACGCTAAGATTCGAGGCTGCGGATGAGAAGTGATACCGGCTGCGACTTTGCGGAGAGGATCAATCCGAAGAACGCACCTTAAATTTGTGCGACCTCAGATCTGACCAATTTTCACGCGAACGCTAAACCGAATTCTTTCGGAGGGGGTGTATTCAAGATTGGCGAGAAATCTCGAAACGAGATTGCGATCCATACGTGGATGGTCACGGGTATTTTCTTTGCAGACGCAATATTTAGAGGGCTAAGAGCTATCGGAAAGCAATCGTGGCAATGGTCACGATTCAGTTCGAGATCGCCCTCATTGGGCGAATCCATCTGAACAGTAACAGCCGATGCCGCACCCCGAAATTCATACGCCCGGTGCTGCTGCAATCCACTGACGAAATACGCGATAAGAAGAACGACCACGCCGATGGCGCGGGCAAGTGTAGCTCTTGTGCCAATTGTAAACCGGAAGTTCTGCACTGCTACGATTCTCCTGACCGCGAGTATTAGCCGAATCAGCTTTTCACCGTCCCGCGACAAATCGCCTTTCTCAACTTAGCGTTACGCAATATGCTGCCTAGTACTCGGCAGAGGTAAACAAACCCGTGGGGAATTGGATTTGAGCGTTGCGTTCACCAAGGAAGAAAGCGCTGAGACCGCGTCAGAAACTCAGCTGCCTGATCGAGCCATTTCCGAACATCCTAATCTTGTTACCAGTAATGGATTGAACAGGTTGGAACACGATCTACGCGAAGCGAAAGCTGCGTATGAATCCGCACAGCAGGTTGAGGATGTGAACGAGCGCAGACGCCTTGGAGCAGTTCCTTTGCGAGATGTTCGATACTTCACTGAGCGAATTCGCACCGCACAGGTCATGCCGAACCAAACGACAACGGATGTTGTTGCGTTCGGAAGCACTGTTAGATTTAGCCGAAGTGACGGGCGCGTAGAAGAATATCGAATAGTTGGCGAAGATGAAGCCGATCCAAAGGCGGGATCCATTTCATTTGCGTCACCTATTGCAAGGTCCCTAATGGGAAAATCTATGAGGGATGTTGTCGGCGCGGGAGACAGAGAGATCGAGATTCTTCAAATCTCCTAATCCACCACGATCGTACCGTGCTTTATTTCGCTGACTTGTTGATGATCAGGAATCAGGCAAGCAAACTCAAATTTTCCCACCTTTGAAAATACCCAGACAAATGACGCGGTTGATCTTGGTGCGATAACCCGGCCACTTTGATAATGATGGTCTAAATCTTTGATCAACTTCATAGTTTGAGCGTGTGCGAGATTTTCAAGATGACTACCGAGAACGAACTCATGCGTTTCGTCTGTATCGTTGTCGATAATGAATTTCACGCTTTCTCGACGCACAAAGCGAAGTTCTCTAGGTAAGAAACTAAATTCGCTTCCATGTCCTGAAAGCTTAACGGTAACTGCCACCGTTTTAGCCGTTAGCCTCCCAGGCTCTCCAGCATCGATACTAAGAAATATATCTTGGACCTTCTTACGGGGCCCGCCAATAGCAACGTCTGTCGCCAACAACGTTGCAATGCAGACCAGCCACTTAACCATTTTGACCATATTCTAACCTGCTCACGCTATCTTTGACTAGCAACGGACTTACCGATCATACATCTGTCAGATTGCCCTACCCGGCCATTCGGAATGATAGTCATCGATCACAAATTCATGGACATGACGAAATCCGCCATCAACCGACATTGCGCCGGCCAGATGCTGATGACCTTCCGGTAGCTCCTGGTGGATATGTTCCAGTTCGGCAATATCCTGCGATGGCCACAAACTTAATGCCGCCGCGATCGCGATCGCGGCAATCGCCGCGAGCAGCACAAATGTCATCGATAACCCAAGCTTTGCTCCGACCCATCCGGCAACGGGATAGGCGAGAAGCCAGCATACGTGGGATAGCGCAAACTGAGCGGCAAACAGCGCGGGACGGTCCTCGGCCTGGGAAGATCGCCTCAGCAGCCGCCCAGAGGGCGTTATCACGAGTGAATAGCCGAGTCCGATAAAGAACCACAACGCGAGCAGCGCGAAATAATTCGTAATTATTGCGCTGCAGAGCAAGCCGAAGACGAGCGCTGTCGCACCACCCAACATCGCACCTCGATCAGGAAGGCGATCCAGCAATTTGGGCAAAGCAAAGGCGGCCAGCATTGATCCGCATCCAAATGCCGCCAGAGCCATAGCCGTGGAACGCTGCCCCAAAGCAAATCCCGATTGTACCAAGACCACTGTGTTGACGATAACCATCGCACCAGCCGCAGCAGCAGCTATGTTCAGACAGAGAAGGCCTCGCAGGCGAGGCGTCGCAAGAAAAATACGAATCCCTCGTGTCGTGCGATCATAGATTCCGCGCGGCTTGGACGGTTTTGGGCTTGGAATGATGACTGAGACAACAAGCAAGGCGGACGCCAGAAATCCCAACATTGTTCCGGTGAACAACTCGTGAAAATTCAGAACCGCCAGAAGCATCGCAGCGAGCATAGGGCTGGCCACACTTTCAAGGTCGTAAGCCAATCGCGACAATGAAAGTGCCTGAGTGTAATCCCGCTCATCGGGCAGCACATCCGGTATCGTTGCCTGAAATAGCGGGGTGAACGCTGCGGAAGAGGACTGGAGAACAAAGATCAGTACGTAAATTTGCCAGATTTGAGTCGCGAACGGGAGGAAGATCGCTACTGCGGCCCGTACCAGATCGAGCGTGACCAGCATTTTCCGTCGATTGAAGCGATCAGCAAAAGCAGCGGCTATCGGGGCAACCAGAACGTATGCGACCATTTTGATTGCGAACGCTGTACCCAAGACGGCACCGGCATTCACTCCAGCCAAGTCGTAGGCCAGCAATCCCAGTGCGACTGTCGCCAACCCTGTTCCGAGCAGAGCAACAAACTGCGCGACGAATAGATGACGGTACGTGCGATTAGCGAGAACGCTCAGCATGGCGCTTCCTTATACGCTTTTGGCTCAGGGATTGGGCTGATCATCCACGAAGATCTTCGGCTTTACGCTCGCCTCGATGAATTGACGAACAGGGTGTGCGCAGCCACATCTATATTCGTAACACTGTTCGAATTTCCTACTCGTCCCGATGTCGTCGCTCTACAATCAAGATTTTAGCAGCGCTTGCTACGCGCTTCGCCATCCTATTGATGGAACCTCAACAGAATCAGCTCGCGCCATTTCCACTTCCCTGACAATTAGAAGCCTTGAGTCCGGTTGTCTGGAGCCTCAGCTTATGATTTTGCCCCACAAATGACCCACAGCCTGAATCGATAGAGCAGCACACTGCAGGAGGGCTGCTCCGGCGGCCCACGCAGCTGCAATTGCGTTCTGCGAAGCCTGCCTCTTTAATGCTTCTGAAAATGGTCCATTTCCATCCCAAGAGTCATGTGTATGAGGCGGAATTTTGCTACGCGAAGCCTCAAACCACTTCAATGCGGCAAGCATCGCGCAAATCACCGAGCAAAGATTAATGATAAGCTGAATTAGTTCGATGGCCTTCATGACGGCTTGCACTCCAATTCAGAGGTAGAGCGAGGATTGGGTATATATTTGTATAGAGTTGCATCCGAGACACCCATTCGATCTGCAACTTGTTTTATCGTGAGATTGCCATCGCGAATGAGCGCCTTGGCAGCGACAATGTCTTGCTCCGACATCGCCTTAGGCCGCCCACCTACCCGCCCCCTTATCTTCGCCGCATCAAGTCCCGCAACCGTCCTTTCCCGGATAATGTTTCGCTCGAACTCAGTCAGCGCGCTGAAGATGTGAAATACCAAGCGGCCTGTTGGGGTGGTTGTGTCAATTGCTTCGGTCAGCGACCGAAATCCGCACCCGCTTCTATCGAGCAACTCGACAGTTGCAATCAACTGGGTGATTGACCTTGCAAGCCGATCAAGTTTCCAGACAACAAGTGCGTCCCCTGGACGAACGTAATCCAACGCAGCTTTAAGCTCCGGGCGATCGGCCTTTGCCCCCGATGCAGTTTCGACAAAAATTCTCGTAGCCCCTGCCGAGCGCAGCGCATCGAGTTGCAGATCAGGAGCCTGGTCAATCGTCGACACCCGCGCATATCCGATGAGGCCCATGACCAACTCCGAAAAACGTTCCTATCATAACATTTGATAGGACTATTTTCCAGATAGTGTTTTAAGAGCAATTTCACCGGTGAAATTCCGGCAGCTAGTGCAGCGTCCGGTGTCTCCGAAAAACGAACGAATTATAGACAACCAATTAAAGTCGAGCAGCGCCACGAAGAATGGTCGAGGCTCCGTTAGGCGCGATAGCAGCAACACTTTCGTTGACTATATCAATGCGTCGATACAGCTCGAGATATTCTGAGCCAAAGGTTCTCCCGGATTGGCTGCTCGTCGGGACGATCAAAATGTTCTTATTGTCCTTTTTCCGTCCGCGTAACCTAATTCCCAAGGGCACCATCGGCTAGTCATTGAATTTTCAGTGGCTAGAAAAAGAAAATAGTTCATCTCGACAATCTTGCCTCGAATTCGTGCGGCGGTCTCCCGGTTAGGAGGATCCGGCATCGCCGTATCGCGCCAATCGATATAAATGTCCCAACCCTTCGAATGCAGATGGTTCGAAAGACCTAACGCAAGTTTCGCGTCCTTATGACTATGCGACAGGAAGGCGGTCGGAATTCCGTGCCCTTTGGCCTCCGTCAGTGATGCGCGCGTTTCTCTGTTCGCAGATGCGAAAAGAAGCGTTGTTTGAGAAATCGTCATGCGCTGCCCTCCAGGCCCCTGAATAAAATGCTTGGCGCTGTTGCCAGCAAACCAGAATCGGTAAACTCTTGAGATTTGGCGCTGCCAGATTGCAGTGCATTTTTTTGTAGCAACAAAATATAGGGATCCTCGATGGCAAGGAATGTTTTTTTCAGCTTTCATTTCGACAACGATTTTTGGCGAACTCAGCAAGTGCGGAATATCGGCGCGCTCGAAGGACAGGCTGTATGCGCTGCCAATAAGTGGGAAGAAATAAAGGCCAAGGGTGACGCAGCTGTTGAAAAATGGATCGAAGAGAATATGCACGGAAAGAGCTGCGTCGTTGTACTGGTGGGCTCTGAGACTGCGCAGCGTCCCTGGGTTCGCCATGAAATCGTCAAGGGATGGAATGACGGCAAGGGCGTTGTAGCGATTCGCATAGACAAACTGCTTGATCGAAACAGCAAGCCAGGTACGGCGGGGGTAAACCCGTTCACCAAACTTACCTACAAGCAAGGCACACTTGCTGATATCGCTCAGCTAAAAACGCCCAGCGGGGCTGACAGCAAGGCTGCGTACGCTTCGATCGCCAATAACATCGAGCAATGGATAGAAGAGGCGATTAAGATTCGTAACAACGCTTGAAAGCCGAATTTCACATGAGCCTCTACGAAATCGTTATCCTCGGAGATGATCGCCACAGCGAGCGAGCTCGCTTGAAAACGACTCTCGTCGAAATGCTACAGGACCTCGACCTTCAGCTTGGCAGAGAAGTGACTTTCAGAGAGCATGCTGACGTTCAAAATCGCGACAACAAGGCGGCGACGGGTTGCGTTTATTTTGGCGGCGCTCCCGGAAACGATATCGCTATCGTCGAACGGTTAATCTACGACGGACATCCGGTCATTCCAGTTATCTGTGACGGGCAGACGTTCGATGCGGATATTCCCGAAAGTCTTCGGCCCCTGAATGGCGTGAAAGTTCACTCCAAGGACCCACAGCTGGTGGAGCTTTCAACCGCTCTTCTCGAGTGTGTAGGCCTCCTAAGACGACAGCGCCGTGTGTTCATAAGCTATCGCCGAACTGAGGCGCGAAGAGCAGCACAACAGCTGCATGACGAACTCGCGGCTAAAGGTTTCGATGTCTTTCTTGATACTCATGACATTAGGCCGGCGGAGCCGTTCCAAGATGTTCTGTTTCATAGGCTATGTGACTCAGACGTCATGGTTATGCTCGATACTCCCTCTTATGCCGCCAGCAGGTGGACCCAGCTGGAACTGGGACGAGCGTTAGCTAAGGAAATCCACATACTTCGCGTCGTTTGGCCAGACCACACTCCAAGCCCGTTAACCAGTATGTCTCAAACACTGTTCCTTGCAGGCGGCGACATTAGTAGCGCCACGGGTGAAATTAACTCGGGCGCCCTCGACCAAATTCTGCTTGCGGTCGAGCGCATCCGTAGTCGCAGCATCGCGGTCCGCTACAGATCGATTGCAGGGAAACTTCGAGCAGATATGGCTCGCATCAATGCGAAAGTTGAAGGTCGAGGTGCTCACGGGGCAATAGCGATCGAGATGATGAATCAAAAGAAGGTTTGGGCATATCCAGTCGTTGGCATTCCGACCGCTGAAACTCTGCATGATGTCGCAGAAAAAGCCTCCATGTCCGAACAGTCTGGGCTTCCTATACTTGTCTATGATCACGTCGGAATCCACGACGCTTGGGCGACCCATCTCAAGTGGCTTGATGCCCAGATTCAGTGCGTCCGGGCCGTTAAAGTGTCTGATGCAGCCTATGATTTTGTGAATCTTGGATGCTGATATGACAGAAACAATCTTCCTGTCCGCCAGCGTTCCTGATCCATCAAGAAGCCCAAAATACGCGGAGACAGCCGACCCAGTAGCAATTCAGGCGGCTGTCTCCGCACTCGTGTATGTGACACTTGGCAGACGAAAACTCGTGTGGGGAGGACATCCGGCTATTACACCGATGGTTTGGGTTGTCGCGTCTGATGTGGGCGTTCAGTACGGGGACTGGGTTAAGCTTTACCAATCCGAGCACTTTAGAGACTTCTTCCCGGTCGAGAACGCGAAGTTCCGTAACGTCATTTTCACAGAGCGGGCACCCGATCAGGGTGCGAGCCTTCGCATTATGCGGGAGCGAATGTTTCGAGAGAACAAGTTTTCGGCTGCAGTTTTCATTGGTGGGATGGACGGCATTATCGAAGAGAGGGATTTACTTGCTAAACTTCAGCCCGGGGTTCCTATTTTGCCAATTATTTCTACGGGCGGCGCGACTTCGGAGCTGCAATTTGACGAAGAGAAAATTGGTAAAGGCGTCTTGAGCGATCTTGATTACGTCAGACTTTTTCACCGAGTACTGAGAATTTCACCGCTTGAGAATCGATTTGCTGCATTCGCTGACCAGCCGGAGAAGTATGAAGAACGGCTTTGGAAACCACCCATCGCACCGACTAGAGGATAATACCCGAAGATGGCGAAGCGCATTATTCTTTTGCTAGACGGCACCTGGAATGATGCCGATTTTGGTCAAACGGATACGAACATCGTTAGACTTCGCGAAGTGATCGCTCGCACATTATGGGCGGCCGACGAAACCACTCCTACTCAATCTCAGGACGGTTCCGTTGTATCAAAGTCGTATGCGAATGTCCGAAACATCGTCTTTTATGAGCGAGGTGTGGGAACGGGTGCATTTCTCAATAGATTCTTTGGTGGAGCTCTCGGACAAGGGCTGAGTCAGAATATTCGACGCGCCTATAAATTTCTCTCGTTCCACTATGAGCCTGGCGACCAAGTTTTTGTATTTGGGTTTTCGCGCGGCGCCTTCACAGCGAGATCCCTCGTTGGTTACGTGCATGCGGCAGGGCTACTTAAGCGCGACAATTGCACCCAAGAACTCGAGCAAAGAGCGTGGGAATTCTACCGTACGTCTCCGAATGATCGCTCGCCTGGCGCGTGGGCAGCTTTGACACCATTTGTACATGAGCGCGAGAAGCTTAGAATATCGTGCCTAGGTGTTTTTGACACTGTCGGCGCTCTCGGTGTGCCCTTCAAACAGTTCAAAGTCTTCAACAGGGACAACAACGAGTTTCATGATGTTGAGCTATGTGCGGCTGTCGATGTAAATCTGCACGCTCTTGCTATCGATGAGCAGCGAAAGCCCTTCGAGGCAGCACCTTGGCGCAAAAGCAAGTTTAAGACATTCAACACGGTAGTTGAGCAGGTATGGTTTCCCGGAGCTCACGCAGATATTGGCGGTGGATACATTCCCGAAGAACTTAGAGTCAGGAAGGAAATTGCAGGACTTGATGACCTTACGCTCGACTGGATGTTGAAACGTGTAAAGAAGTATTTTCCCGATTTCCCAGTCTCCGATGCGGGCTGGCCACCTCTTTCCCTGAATATGCTGAAAGATCGCAGCCTCGCGAAGCAACATCAGTCCCGAACAGGTCCTTACTTTATTTGGCCGAGGGCGCTTCGTTCGATCAACAACGTTTACATAAAATGCAAACGGCTACCGTTCTTACGTCCGTTTTCCGAGGTCAATGTGGGACGCGACCGTCATGCCGAACCGACCAACGAAATGCTCCATATCTCGGCGGTGGAGCGAATAAACCGCGAGATAGAGATCACAGGAAAGAAATCGACTTACTTACCGAAGAACCTCCAGAGCCTTTCTTGTCCAACACAAGATCCTCCGACGTATCAGTTGCCGATTGTCGGGTGGGACGGCGAAATACTCAGTCATGCGCGGCGTCAGACCCGCGATACCTCAGCGGCAATCTGAGACTTCGCAACGTTTCAGCAAGCTAGAGCGCCACCAGGTCGGCGAGTTTTGCGGCGACGTCAGACAGTGACTCTTCAGCCGTACTCAAGCCAGTCCGTGAAGCGAGCAGAGGGCTGACTTCGCGAAGAGCTTCAAATGTCGTCTGGTGTACGACGGGAACGAGTCGCTCGCCAGCCAGCAACGCTGAAAGTTCTTTGTCAGCGATTCCCTCTTTTGGGAGTCCGCTAATAAGTGCGGGGGTGACCAACACGATACCAATCCGCGAATTCGCCAAGCCTTTGTCAATCGCACGTAGGAGAGGCACGCCAAGGCCGACGTCTTTCTCACTGAACCAAACCTTTACGCCACGAGATTCGAGATAATCGTGAAGCTCTTTGGCGGCGCCATGCCGATCATCCCACGCATGGCAGAGAAAAACATCACGAAGGTCTAGTGCCGCTCGCTTTTCGACATTCTCACGAACTGGCGTGAGTGCCCGCACCTCGGCTGGAGTGTACAACATCAACGAACCAGGTCGTGACCAGCGCGGCTTGATGCTCCTGCCAGAGCCGCCACCGCCGCGACCACCGCCGCTACTTCCCGATGAGTAAGATGAGGACGAATAAGACGGGTACGAGCTATAGCTGCTCCCGTAGCTGCTATAGCGACCACTCCAGCGGCCACGCCCGCGGCACGCAGGACAGTTTGCTTCGGCGTTTGCCGAGCGATGACCTTCGACTGGGGCTGTGCATCTAGTCATAGTTCGTTCAAATGTTCCGAAACGGACGCGACTAAGATAGATACCGATTCGCAGGATTCGCGAGTCATCAATTTTTATAGCCCCTATTGCTTCGACACGAAGTCGCCCGAATCGTGAGTCTGCCCGATTAGCCATTCTACGTGTGCTGTTCATTGCGGTAACGAGCAACATTTATCGGTATGTGATCACACCAATCGGCATTATACTTGGTCGTCCTCAACATCTCTTTGATGGAGGACATGATGACTTCTCTGAAATCGCTGAGTTTTACTGCGCTGCCGAAGACCGAGACCGATCCCAAACTGGAGCGTCGGACGCGAACGATCACGCGCTTGGAAGAGCAGAAAGTGCTGCTCAGCAATCCGAGCTACGTCCGCAAAGTACGATCCTTTGCAACTGTCGATGGCGTCCGAAAATCTGTCGAAGGCGATCAGCGTGTCTCGCCTTGGTGGCGTAAGAACATCGACGGTTCGTACCTGTTTGCAATCCGGTCGGGTTCAAAGGCAATCGAATTCGAGAAGGGCAAGGCAGCCATTGCTGTGCCTTCGCTCGATAAGCTGCCCGCCGTCATCGATACGCTGATTGCGGCAACGCGATCTGGTGAACTCGATACGCAGTTGGCCCAGGCTTCCCGAACGCCGCCGGCCCGCAAGAAGGCAAGCTAACTGATCAAACTTCGGGGGCGAGGAAACTTGTCCCCGAAATTACCGTCACGGTCGGCAAGATGCTCTTTCGCAATTTCTATGAATGTCCGTGCGGCACGAGGTGGACCGATGAATGGTCCGCGACCTGTGACGATCGATGTCCGAACTGCGATACCAGTTGCTCACCGGTGAGCAGCGAGGATGAATCGGCCGATCAGACCGTGGATGATTATCCTCGACGGATCAGCCCCGCGCTCGACGATTGAAGCTGTCAACCGCATTATTGTATTCGTCCAGCTCTGACTTAGATTTCTGTCGTAGGTCATCGATCTTTCGTTGCGAGCACGAGAGAAAACTTTCGACTTCACTCTGATATGACTGCATCTGACGCTTGCATCTGTCGAAGTCATCTTGATCGTCGAACGCTCCGTACCGCGTTGCACAGTAAGGAGCCGATGGTGCCGAACAATAAGCCCACGAGCTAGACGAAAATGCTAGAGCCGAAATTCCGGCTAGCAGCGAGAACGCAATTTGGCTCCGCATTTGCTCAGGCTCCGGCAGGTGCTTGAGCAACCTCAATGACGTGGCGATCGCCACCAACATTGATAATGATCGAGTAATTTTTGCTGCTCCCAGACGGAGGATTGGTTGGAGGTGACAGATGCAATTGCCCACCAACCCACTCTCCCGGCATAAGAGTGTTGTCCTTCAGAACGGTCTGCTCAAGCGCCGCCATGTTTGCTTGCCCGCGCTCGATCGTTCCAACAATCATGGCCTCGTTCTGGGCGGCGGCGGTGTTATGCGCGATTGCTGCGGCTGTCGGGCTGTAGAAAGTGCCGCTTCGCCCGCTCGGCGTTGTGTAACTGCCATAACCAGCGCGCGATGCGCTATAAGCATTTGCCCCAGCTGCGAGGCCCGTCAAAATGGCGGCGGCGACCTGGCGATTCTTTTCTTCCTGCGCCAGCATCTCATAGGTCACGACCGTCATCTGGAATTCCTGACCGGCGACAACCTGGTTTGCCTCGACTTGTGCGACGCGGAATTCAAGTGGTGCCCTGCCGAGATTGTTGATGCCGACCACAAATACAGGGCGACCACCGGCTTGAAGTTGGCGTGCTGCTGGTCGAACCAAGACAACTGACGATTTTTGACGTGAGACGATGGCAGGTTGCCCGTCGCGCACCATCGCTTGTTGTTGTGGATTTGAAGCTTTGAATTGAACCGTTTCGGTAGTGACGCAACCGCCCACCATCGTGCAAAGCACGACTAAACTCACAATACGCATTTTGGAGCCTCCCCAGACCCGGCACTATCCAAGCGCAACCGGGAGGCGAGAGCAAGTAGACTTTAGCGGAGGGGGTGCATGGAAGAAATAAAGTTTAGCAGCGCGCGGCAGATGGCTAGACAATTCTCTTCCGCTTCTCACCCCGATTTTGCTCACCGATGAGCAAGGTGTTGGCTCAATTTCACCTATATGGTCAAAGCGCGTGCCTTTCTGGCTGCTTGACTGATCGCAAATAGCAGTTTTGGCAACTCCGAATAGTCTTTAATCCCGTGCGTAAAAACCCCTAACGGCTCTAACGTAGCACCTATATCGTCTCTCTGTCCGGAACGCGAGAAACGAACGGTGTGATAGCAAATTCGTTCGTTTGTTATTGCATGCACTTGACTTATGCCGTGCACCAAACTTTGTAGATGAACGTCTGAGCCGGATAGGCCTATGTACAAGAACGTGTGCGTTCTTAAAAAGCTTTCAAGTAAAGGTCGCCACTTTGACGTCATCACGTCGTGGTATTGTTGAGTACCTAAGACAATATCTTCGCTATCGCTGCGGTCTGGCGCAAGCGGCAAAAATCCGTGCGGATGATAGACCGTCACATCAGACGTATTAGCCCAGTGCGCCAGTTTCCAAACTGGGGTCGTAACAAAACCGTGGAACTCTAAGTAATTCTCCAAAAGATCATCATAGTTCAGAGATATAACTTTCGCCGCGCTACCACGTTTCGAAGACATCACGAGTGAGCCAATTGCGGCGAGCGTGTCATTTTTCCTAATCTGCTCGAAATCCAAACTCAAATTATCATAAAGCTGCCTTTTCACCGCGCTCAGAAAACCGGGCACATCGTTCCTGAAGTGGGTTGCTCGGAGTGCGCCAACGCGAACTATCGGGTCATCACTCGGATCCAGCTTTGAATCGCCGCAAGCTATTGAAATACGATCCACCAGTTCTCGCCACTCAGGCAAACCATAGAAAGAAGAAACACCCGCCCCTAGAAATATCCCAAGTCGCCCTTGAACAAGCTGGTCCGCAAGATGCTGAATAAGGTTATCTCGACTTTTCCAATTTTCTGGAAGATTCATGGTCATCTAATCAATCCGACATTTCTGCAATTGGAACCCATGAATCCACGCATCGGTTGCGCAACACAAAATTTATGGCGACCATGAATTCTGTAGCTCGTCGCCTATCAGTCAAATTCATTGTTAGAAATCCGTCGTTTGCCAATCGCGAGATTTCACCTTCTTCATTGGGTCGAAGCCGAGGAAGGCCTTCGAACAATCGCCGCCCTAGGCCGCACGCGAAAAAATTGAACAATTTTCCATGCTGTTTGAACACAGGAGAATCCGTCACATCATCCCCGTACAGCGACATTATTCTGAGCGAGGGACCCGCAGCAGAAAAACGCCCGTGAAGTGAGGTGATTAGAAATTCAGCATCAGGCGTCTCGCAACGTTGGATCAATTTCTGAATATTGATTGGGGCGCGGCGAAAATTTGGAAATATTTTCCGATCAAGAATCTGTTGAATGACGTAGTCGGCGACTTTCCTTCGCTGAGCTAAAATTACGAACTTACCCAGGCCTCTAACAATAAAGATCTGATATTCGAACGGAGCTACTGTTGCTTCAGATTCATCGGCAAGTCGTATGGGACTGCTTAGAACAAACTCATCCCAACGAGAGGTAGCGTACGCAGTGCTCACGAACTTTAGTGTTGGACCTCCGCGTGCAAGTGGAGCGGATAACTCAAGCAGATCGCGCGGGACGTCCGTCGCCTCCGCTCGAGCCATGAGATACCCGCTAAACTGTGTCATCCATCGGCCATTAAGTCGAATGCCAAACTATGCAACACCCAGAGCGATTCACCCTCCCCTGGATCATCCTTCAAGTGTGCCCGGAAGAAGGTAAGTGGATTTCCAACCGGTATCAAATCGTATGAAAGTGTTGGCTTTCTCTCATATCCGCTACCTCCGCCTTCATATGCATCGGCATACAACTGAGCCGATAGTTGCTCAGACGTCATAAAAATCACGACCATACGAACTAACAGTAGCCGCGCGCTGTATTGCTGTTCAAACACTCGACGATATTCAGCATCGCATTCGAGCTGCTGGATGTAATCAAGAGCTACCGCTATGTAATCACGCGTGGCCCCCCCTTCCGCCCGAAGAGCCCCCAGAATCCGCTTGATGTCTCGAAGAGCGGCCGGGAAGCGATTTTCTGGAGTTTCTCGGAGTAATGTTACGGATACAGCACAGAGTGTCCGCATCAGATACTCAGGAACTCTATCTTGAATTTCTGGGATCGTGCACCACGAATGCCAGATACTTTTCACATAAAAGTCAGGATCGCTTCGATAAAAGTACCAAAAATCAAGCGTATGAACAATTATCTCTTGGGCTTCGCGACGGCAGTCTCTCAGGATTTCTGGCAGACGTTCCTTGAGCTCGCTCTGCCTAACTTCAACACCCGTTTCGGCTTGGCTCATTCCAATTACGCCCTCAAGCAGCAGCTGCTTAGCGGCTTCTAGCCAATTGCGGGATTTGAAACGACTGCGCGCTATTTCAGCGGCCATCTCTAGTTGCTGTGAGTCGTTGAAGTCGGGATAAAGATCCGTCATCAATACAGCGACAAGAATATGTGCGATTTCGTGTGTAACCGTAAGAAGATTCGATCTATACGAATTGCATTCAGCGATCGCAGTAAGTGGAGCACTTAATGTTTGAAGATGGCTACTGAAACCATCTCTACCGCTGAAATATGTTATCAGCGGTACAGGCGGGCTGTCGGATTTAGTGATTTTCTCGGAAAGGGGATCCCGCTCTAGATAATTTGGATTCTCGGTCAGTTCCGCTAGAGTGGGAACGTTCTCAGTTTGCCTCTCCAAGTTTGAGATTCTTTCAGGAAGATCCGCTTCTCCGAGAATTTTCTGAACCCAACCAACCAGTCGAGCTAAAGCAATATTCGCGCTTCCCGTCCCAAGTAGCGAATGAATCCAGAAATGGCACTCCGTACTAAGTATTGGCGGGATCCCGGAAAAGGCTTGTGAAGAGAAGCGCGAGATTGCCGCGTTAGCGCTAACAAGACGAGATTGAAGACTGAGCGTGTGAAGCTCGCTGCGTTCCGCAGCCTGAACCAACGCCTTTGTAACAGTCAACGTGCTTCTAAAATCACTATACGCCAAAGGATATATTGCAGCAGACCGCGCAAGCACTGTGGCCGTTACAGCCAAGTGCTCTTGAAGGGTTACCCGAAGAGCTGCGTCGACCGTAAGTTTTCCAATCGTTGCTAGCTCACTCATAGTAGCTTGCAGATCGGAATTACTGAAGACTGTGTGAGCGACAGCAGCTATCTTTGTCCCTTTAAGATGCCAAATCTCGAAGGGTACCTTTTCCGTCTCAGCCCATGTCTTTATTTCAGCGGTAATTTTACTGTTTGGACTTCTTACAACCACATTGAAGCAACCCATCGTGACCCAGATGCTAATTTTATCTGGATCAGCGAGCGCTCGAACCTCCGAAGACAGCCTAGCGACCCGGACAGGCCCCAAGAAAATTAAATCCGAAGCCCCTGTAAACTTTGAAACGGGCGGCGCGGATTTATTATCTCCACGAAGTCTCCAAATTGGAGACAAACGAGTCCCGACCCCCCATCCGAGCAAAGCGGTGGAGAGATCCGGCAAAATCTCGACAGATCTTTTTGCCTCGGAAAGGTTGTGCAGAACGAGGTATTGAGCTCGCGCTTCGGCCTGCATGCGAATTAGTCAGGATAGACAAACATCTTACGTTTATCGTCCCACTTCCGGGCCGGAGACTGATCTTCGGAGGGCTGACGAAGTTTCTGCCTTTTTGCTGACTGCCGATGTCCCGCAACTCTTGAAGGAAGGTGGTCAAGCGCACCTGTCCCCGTTTCACCGTACGAAGCCATTTGCTTTGAAGCTCTCAAAAAATACTTGAGTGACAGCATCAACTCTCTCGCAGGCGCAATCTAATTCGAATAATCCTTAGCGAAGCCCATCCGTCTATAGGATTATATTCAGGTAATCGGCATCTATTGGCGAAATGAAGCGGAACTTAGTCAAGGAATGCCATGCTGGGCCCACAACCACAAGCTTAAAAGCCAATTAACCTGAACTATAAGGCGTTTTTAAGCGAGGCGCCCTCCTGCTGCGCTGCCGATCGCCTTACCTTGATACTAAAGGCTTGCAACCTGCGACCGTTATTTATCGCAGCTACCTGTCTTGAGTGCTTGAGCGTACTGCGGAAGCTAAAATCACCTCGTAGGGTGCTCGCTAGAATATTGAGAGGAACGCGCCCTCAAATTCAGGGAGATCAAGAAACCTATCCTTAATGTCGATTAGCATTACGTCTTCGAGTAAGAATAGGCTTCGAATTATGGCTATGCTGAGCACTATATCGATAGATTAAAGAATGCTCACCGGTAAGCATTGGCGATGGCGCCTTCTACCTCTTCAAGCAGAACATCAAGCGGCAGCCAGTCGCGAGACGTAGGCAGTTCTGCCGACCGATAAATCTGTCGTCGCAACCGCAGTCGATCTCGCATCTCCTGAATTCGCAGTCGGTAATTTTCAAAAGCAACTTCTCTTCCTACGCTGGCGGTTTCCTGATTGATCAGTTCGCGCAAGTCGCCAAGCGATGGCCTAACCAACCATTGGCCTTCGTCGATCTGAATCCAAAGTCTCACCTCGGGCCATCCTACAATCGGCCCGGACACGACACCGAACTCATCCCGATACTTCGGTCCAGGTCGACACCAAGTCGGCAGCTTCGCATAGGCCGCAGCCCAATCCCGATCTAATTTCGCAATTGCGGATTGAAGATGTTTGCGACGTTCCATCAATCGAAGTCTTTCGTGATCGACCTCCGCAAACGCATCAATTGTCGACACTGATGCTTAGGCAACTAGCGAAGCTGCGATAAAACTTCGTCTCGTGGGATTTGATGGCACGTGCGTCTCCTGATCGGACGCAAATCTCTATCCGTATTTTCTCGGCGGAATGTCAACGTAAGATTCCGGGGCTTCTATCGAGCCAGTTTACCGACAAGATCGAGCCGCCCTTCCAGAGCCTACCGGCTAAATAATGGGCTTTTTAACGGGCCAGTTTCACCGGGTGAAATCGCCGCCCAAAATTCCAGTATGTGATCACCAAAAATCATCATACGTAACGTGCGAGCGCGTGCGTCACATAAGTAATTTTGTGTGATGCGACCCGAATGAAAGCGGCGCTCTTATATATAGAAGTGGACCACCGTCACATCGACGCTTCTAACTCATCATGTTTCGCACTCTGGACGATGATTGTGCTCGCCAGATGCGCTGAGAAGCGTCACCAACCTACACAACGCCAGCGATGCTGACGTTTGATGGCTGATGACTGCTTACACGATGTAACGGTTCAAAGCGTTCGCACGAAACTATCGTGATGCGCTTCTTATCATGACCCATAACAACCAATAATAAGAGGTCATAACCTTGAGCAACTTCATCAATCCAGATGCTATCGCCTACGTAATCAAGTCGATCTATCGAGATCATGTCGGTTCAAACGAAGCAGAGTTGAACCAAGCTATCGTCGACAACGTGTTCGCCGTCACGATGAAATTTGAGTCAGCTTACTTCGACCGGAACGAATCAAAGAAAGATCCTGCGAACTACCTGACGAAGTATCGTGATTGGTTCACTCGGCTGGTCATTGAAGCATGCGGCAACAACATGGGCCGAAAGCGTTATCAGCAGCCATTGAGTGTTTCGTATGTCGACTTTCCAGGCTCAAAGGGAACAATGTCGGCTCGTGAAGCTGGCGAATTCTTGAAGTTCGGTTTGCTTCACGTTCACGCGGTCGTCGCATTACGTCCA
>JGI24120J20309_1000167_pt1 | contig 49567 bp, 41 predicted proteins | sample SubbioAug_CSW13A_FD_20309 | JGI IMG/M metagenome (IMG submission 20309) | reverse complement strand
CGTGCGCCACTTGATCGTTCTCTGAGGGATCTGTTCCCGAATGGTGGAGACCTGTCTTGCTCCACATTCTGGAGTGGCTTGAGGCCGATGACGCCGGACGGCCCACCCGTCATCGGCCCAACGCGTTTCGACAATCTCTATCTGAATACAGGCCACGGCACATTGGCGGCCGTCTTTCCATTGGCGCTACCGCCGGACCGCGAGGATGGTCTCGGCGTTATCCTGTTGAACTCGAATGCGGATACGCATTTCTCCTTCACCAACGCTTTGGGATGATTTCGGCCGAGCAGGTGAGGGGATCTGAGATTGCAGCCGCGCAGCATCCTCAGGCGCACGGGATCATTGCGCTTCACCACCATGTTATTGAGCACCCAAGGCGGCAAAGGTGTTGTCGGAACGGATCGGCACGGCGCTGGTCAACGGAAACTGGTTTACCCGGCGGCTTCAGGCGCTGAAAGGCCGGGTGGTGCTCATGCACGGTCATCGGCACATTGACCGAAGTGGAAAGTGCGCCGGACTTTCGATCGTGTCAGCACCATCTCCGGTGATGGAAGCCACCGATGACGCCGATACTTATTGCTACATTCATGCCTTGGCGGCACAAAGCGGGGGACAGTTCGGCTCGCTGCCACCTGAACGTGTCGTCGTGAATGCCAGGTACCCGGCCGACAGCTGGACATCAGGCATGCACTGTTGGCAGGGATGCCCGGATGCGTTCCGGGAAATCGGATGCGCCATCAGCGGCTCGCGCCGCCTCGTTAATCAGGGAACGCCGCCGGAGTTCATCAAACGGCAGTGTCGTGTCAACCCGGCCCGAGTGGTAGAGGTAGCTGTCGATCAGACCATTAAGAAGATGGCGGACGTCGAACCGGCCGGCTCGTCCGGCGGCATTCGCGTAGCGGATGATGTTGATCGTGCAGCTGTTGGTGAGCAGGTTATATAATTCCGGCCGGTCGGCGAGCTCGTTGATCCGCGTCAGGTAGACCAGCAGCAGCCGGCGGGCGTCGTCTGCCGAAGCGTTGAGACGATAGAGATAGACCGGCTCCCGCCGATGGTTGGTGCGTACGCCGACCAGGTCGCGCTCACTGCCCACCAGATAGATCAACTCGAATTTCTTGAATAGCGAGGCGACTGGCGCAAAGCCCTCACCAATCTCTGGCCGTGTTTCAATGGAGATGCTCAGCGGCGGCGCGTTGTCGAAGGTGAAACTTACGAAAGTGTGTCCGACCGATCCTTCGGTGAAGTAGGACACGTAGAAATCGAGGCCGGTCAGATGCGATAGCGACACCTCGCTCTCCTCCCACCGCACCGTAAAATCGTTTCGGCTACGATAGTGTGCCAACTCAGTCGCCGGTTGACAGCAATCACCAAGGGCGCGTCGATAAATGACAATCCACTCTCCGGGGTTGGTCCCGTGGCGGTTTTGTATGGCGTTACTACTGTTTCACTCGTGGGACTGTTGCCGCTCCCGCGCCGGGGTGGGCCGTGTCACCCGATATCTGAATCGTGGTGAAGGTCTGATGACCTCGACCGACCCTTGCGATATCGCGGAACGAGATTCAGGACCGCGCGAGAGCGATCACCTTTCTCCGTCTGTAACGAACGCAGTCGCTGTTCAAAGCGTTGCCATTGCCTTCGGCGAGAAAGGCGCAAGTTCTGCAAAACGCCTGTCGCGCACCTTGGCCGTCCAGTTCGGATCAGTAATCAGCGCGCGACCGACCGCGACCAGATCGAACTCGTTGCTCGCGAGCCGTGCTTCAAGCTCGCCAAGGTCGCCGACTTCCGCGCTTTCGCCCTTGTAGGACTGAATGAAATCGCCGCCTTTCAGCCCTACTGATCCCACCGTAATCGTGGGCTTGCCAGTCAGCTTCTTGCTCCAGCCGGCGAGGTTGAGATCGGAGCCCTCGAATTCTGGCTCCCAGAACCGCCGCGTCGAGCAATGAAATATATCGGCACCGGCATCGACCAGTGGCTGAAGGAACGCCGCGAGTTCATCCGGTGTATGCGCCAGCTTTGCGCTGTAGTCCTGCTGCTTCCACTGGGAGAACCGGTGAATGATGACGAACTCCGGCCCCACGCGCTGCCGGATTGCCTTGATGATGTCGGCGGCGAAGCGGGTGCGCTTGACGAGATCTCCGCCGTAATCGTCGCTGCGGCGGTTAGACTGTTCCCAGAAGAACTGGTCCACCAGATAGCCATGAGCGCCATGAAGTTCGACCGCATCAAAGCCGATTTCCTTGGCGGCTGCAGCCGCCTTCGCGAAAGCCTCGACGGTGTCGGCGATATCCTCGTCTGTCATCGGCTCGGCGACCTGCTTGCCAGAGCCTGACAATCCGGATGGGCCGTCGGATTTGCCCTCCGGGCGCGGTCCGGTGCCTGGCTTGCGTACCATGCCCTGATGCCAGATTTGCGGTGCAATCTTTGCGCCGGCCGCATGCACCTCTTTCACCACACGGCGCCAGCCGTCGAGGCTCTTCTGGGCGTAGAAGTTGGGGATATTCGGATCATTCGATGCACCTGCGCGATCCACAGTCGTGCCTTCGGTGATAATCAATCCGACGCCACCTTCCGCGCGGCGGCGATAGTAGGCTACGACATCCTCACCGGGCGTCCCGTCCGGGCTTTTGGATCGCGTCATCGGCGCCATCACAACGCGGTTCGTCAATGAAAGCGATTTGTGCTGGAAAGGACGGAACATCGGGTTTGTGGTCGTCATGAAGCCCTCGCGAAAGGTTGGCTGGCGATTTCTGCTGAAAATTGTGTGATTGCGGATCCCACCACGTCAATTCAAAACGGTGGCGCGGCAGCTATGCAATGCCCTCGGCAAGCACATCCGGCTCATCCGGATTGTCCTCTAGGCTCCCCGGAAGGCAACCTTGCCGCGAAAATCCTTGGGGCCGTGCTCGACCACGGCTTGCACACCGGCCTTGAAGTCCGCGCTGTCGAAAAGTGGTGGGCCAAGATCGAGCAGCAATTCGTCCGCGGCGCGCACGCCGTGGTCCAGGAACGCCCGCATCAGGCGCTTGGTCGCTGCATGAGCTTTGGTCGGCCCGTTGGCCATGTTTCTGGCCCATGCCGTGGCTTCTGCTTGCAGTGAGGCCCGAGGAACAACCCGGTTGATGATGTTCCAGCGTTCGAACGATGCGGCGTCATAAAAATCGCCGGTAAAGCAGATCTCGCGCGCGCGGGCTGGACCGCAGCGCTCGGCCAGAAGATACGCGCCGCCAAGATAGGTGGCAGCACCGATGTGTTGTTCAACCTGCGCAAATTTCGCATCATCAGCGGCGATGATGACGTCACATCGCAACGCGATTTCGAGCGCGGCCGCGAGGCAAAGTCCCTGAACGGCGCAGATGACCGGAATGTTCAGACCTTCCAGCCTTGTGCAGATCGGAATCCCCTGGCTCAGCATCTGACGGGCGCCCTTGCTGTCGACACCGACAAAGGTGGTCTTCACGTTGACGCCGCAGCCGAAGTGATCGCCCGCCGCCTGGACCAGGATTGCGCGGACGTCGGACGCCTCAACCTCATCGAGAACTGCTTCGAAAGCCGAAAAAAGGGCGTTATCGGCAAGGTTGATCGGCGGATTGTCGATTGTGATGATGCCGATATTCGCCTGCCTTTCGAAACGCACAGAACTCATTTTCGTCTCCTGCTGATAAGTCCACTAATCTCGATATGCATGCCGCTGGGTTAAATGCCGGGAAGCCGATAACTTTGAAACTGCTCTCGCAGTTCGGTCTTCTTGATTTTTCCGGTTGCGGTGTGCGGAATCGCATCGACGATGGCGACATCATCTGGCATCCACCACTTCGCGATCTTGCCTTCCATGAAGCGGAGAATGTCGGGACCCTTCGTCTTTGAGTCCGGTTTAAGCTGGACGATGAGAAGGGGCCGCTCGTCCCATTTGGGATGACGAATGCCGATGACTGCAGCCTCCAGCACGTCGGGGTGACCGGCGGCCAGATTTTCGAGATCGATCGAGGAGATCCATTCCCCGCCTGATTTGATGACATCCTTTGAACGATCGGTGATCCGCATATAAGCGTGGGCGTCGAGGGTGGCGACGTCTCCAGTATCGAAGAAGCCTTCATCATCAAGGATATCGCCGGTGACCCGATAGTACGCTTTGGCGATGGCCGCCCCGCGCACTTTCAAACGCCCGAATGCCTTGCCATCCCGTGGCAGCTTTTTGCCGAAGTCGTCCGTGATCTTCATCTCGACCAGGAACGGCGGAAAGCCCTGGCTGGAAAGTCGATCGATCTTGTCCCGGCCTGAGAGATTGTCGAATGGCGGTTTGAGAGCCCCAATCGAGCCGATCGGACTCATCTCGGTCATGCCCCAGCCCTGACTCGCCGGAATTCCCATGCGCTCAAAAGCCTCAATCATGGTGGGTGGTGGGGCCGCACCTCCAATTGTCAAACGCTTGAGATCTGGCAATCGCAGGTTGTTGGTTTCCATGTGTTGCTGAAGCATCAGCCATACAGTCGGTACACCGGCAGTCAGCGTGACCTTTTCATCGCGGAGGAGTTCATAGATCGATGCTCCGTCCATTTTTGCGCCCGGAAACACCAGCTTGGTGCCTGTCATCGGAGCATGGAATGCCAGTCCCCAACTGTTGGCGTGAAACAGCGGGACAACAGGCAACACAGTATCAGCGGACTTCAGGCCGATGACGTCGGCCTGTGCAACCATCAGTGAATGCAGCACGTTGGAGCGATGGGAGTAGAGTACTCCCTTCGGATCTCCCGTCGTTCCGGATGTGTAGCAAAGCCCGGCCGCCGTATTTTCGTCGAACGATTTCCATCCGAAATCGCCGTCGACGCTATCGATCCAGTCCTCATAAGCGATTGCACCGCGCAGGCTTGTCGCCGGCATATGTGCGCGATCGGTCAGGATCACAAAGCGTTCGATCGAGGAAAGCTGCGGTGCGATTTTTTCCAGCAGCGGCACGAAGGTGAGATCGGTCAGGAGAACCCGGTCCTGCGCGTGATTGGCGATCCATGCAATCTGCTCAGGAAACAGCCGCGGATTGATCGTATGGCAGATGGCGCCGATGCCCATGATCCCATACCAGGCCTCGAGATGACGCCACGTGTTCCAGGCGAGCGTCGCGACGCGGTCTCCGAGCCTGACGCCATCGCGATCCAGCCGCTGCGCAACCTTCAGTGCGCGCGTTCGGATGTTCAGGTAATTGGTGCGGTGTATCGGTCCTTCAACCGATCGGGTCACGACTTCTCGCGTCGGATGGCAGTCCGCGGCGTGATCGATGATACGGTGGCACAACAGCGGCCAATCTTGCATCAATCCTAACATGGTGCGAAGCTCCTTTAGTTCTTGTCCTGTAGTCAAAAAGAACCCGGCACTCGATGAACGAGTGCCGGATTAGTCCGGGTGGAGCTACATAGGTTTGTTTTCGCTGCTGAGAATTGGGCCGAACAGCTCCCACTGATCCTTGGAAAAGCGAATCATCTGAAGCTGCTCGATCGGCCGGTAGTCGTTCGCGCTCGTCTTCACGCGAATGCCCGGCAAAAGCATATTCACGTCCATATCGAGATTGGCGGCCTGTTTCATAACGTTTTCGCGGGTCAGGTCGTCGCCGCACTGCTTTAGCACCTGCACCATGATTTGCGTGACCGCGTACCCATAGACATAGAGGCTATCGGCCCGGTCCGCGTCCGGCAGATACTTGTCCATGAACGCGTTCCACTCGATCATCCCGCGATCGCTCTTCCATTTCGGATCGGTAGCGTCCTTCAGGTAATAGGCACTGAGCACGCCCTGCGCATTCTCGAAGCCAGCAGGCTTGATGACGCCTCCAATTGTGGTCGCGACCTGCGGGATGATCTGAACGACCTTCCAGTTAAGCTCGCCGACCTTCCGGATGCTTTGTGCGACGAACTTTGGTGTTCCGATATTGATGAAGACCGTCGGATTCGCAGCTTTGATTTGTACGATTTGGGAATCGATGGTGGGCGCCGAGACTTCGAAGGGCACTTCGGCGACGATCAGCTTTCCGGCCTTTTCGCCGAGCGCTTCCTTTAGACCAATCAGATAGTCCTTTCCAAAGTCGTCGTTCTGATACAGCACGCCGATTTTGGCGTCCGGATAAGTCGCGAGGATATACTGCGCGTAGATTCGCGCTTCGCCGCGATAACTCGGCAGAAGTGCCATGGTCCAAGGATAGTTTGCAGGGTCAGCCCATTTGTCCGCGCCGCTCGTCACGAACAGTTGTGGCACCTTCCTCTGGTTCATGTACTTGTGGATGGCAGTGTTGCCTGGCGTGCCGAGGTTGCTCAGCAAAAGCAGAACCTCGTCGCTCTCGATCAGCTTTCTGGCCTGTTCGACGGTCTTTGGCGGACTGTAGCCATCATCATAAGAAATATAGGTGATCGTACGGCCATTGATGCCGCCGCCGTCGTTGATCATCTTGAAGTAGGCGGCTTGCGCCTTTGCGATGGCTGAATAGGCCGACGCCGGACCGCTATGCGGAGATGTGTTGCCGATTTTGATCTCGGTATCGCTCGCTCCAGGATCGTACCGCTTCTGCGCGAATGCCGCATCGCTCGTGGCGAGCCCATATGCTACGATCAATCCAAGCGCGATTTTTGTGAGTGTCTTGAAATTCATGATGCCCTCCCAGGCCTTACGACCTTGCGTCGCCTTTTTCGGCTTTTGGCAAAGTCGCGTAAGCTAAGCAGGGGGTGTTTGCCGGCCCCAACGAAAATCTTGAACTGGCGCTATTCAACCGTGAGGCGCAAGCAAGCCGATCTCCGATCATTCATGGATGAATAGCGGTTATTCACAATTTTAGTAGCTGGATGCAGTATCGGCTGCTCTGATCACACCCAGAACGTCCGATGCCCGGTCGGATGGCGAAGGATAATGCAGGAACTCTGGATGGAGTATTCGGAAAACCATCCGATTTCATGCCCGCCGGTCCAGCTTTAGCCGAAAAGCGCACCGTCTCTCATGATGGACCGCCGATCTTAATGTCGGGCGACTTGATCAAGACAATTCAGGAGGAAACAACGTGAGCGAGACAAAAGCTGCTGTGGGGCAGGTTCGAACCGAGGTGCACGGTCATGTACTGAAGATCATTATCGACAACGCGGCCAAGAAGAATTCCTTCAGTCCGCAGATGATGAATCAGATGTCCGATGCGCTTACCCTTCTGCATAATACTGACGATTACTGGGTCGGTGTGGTCTGTGCAGAGGGGAGCGACTTCACTGCCGGTCTTGATATGCCGAAGTTCTTCGGTCCGACAGCGGACAAGGACGCGCTCAAGCTAAAGGAAGGCAATGTTGACACGTTCGCGCTTCAAAAGCGTTGCCGAAAGCCGGTTGTGACGGCGGTTCAAGGCATCTGTTTCACGATCGGCATTGAAATGATGCTTGCGGGCGATATCGTTATCGCGGCCAGTGACAGCCGTTTTTGTCAGATGGAATCCAAGCGCGGCATCGCTCCGCTGGGCGGCGCGCATTTTCGCTTTTTGACGCGCGCTGGTTGGGGCGACGCAATGTATCATCTCTTCCTTTGCGATGAATTTTCGGCGGAGCGAGCCTACAAAATCGGTCTGGTCCAGGAGGTCGTGAGCCCTGGCCAGCAGATCCAGCGCGCAATGGAGATTGCGCAGACGATCGCAAAAAATGCGCCGATCGGAATTCAGGTCACAAAGGAAGCCGCACTGAAGTTCATCGAGAGCGGCGAGCGGTCCGCAATCGACTACATTCCCAAGATCAGGGATCGCGTGTTCAACAGCGAAGACTTCAAGGAAGGTATCCAATCCTTCGTCGAGCGCCGCGCCGCGGTATTCCGCGGAAAGTAGCCGCATCCGAGACGGCAACCTTTCAACTCATCAGAGGGACGACAAGCGACATGGGAAGCATCAAGAAGGCATTCGATCTGACCGGCAAGACCGCACTCGTTACAGGGGGCTCGCGCGGGCTTGGGCTTCAGATCGCCGAAGCACTTGGCGAGCAGGGGGCAAAAATCGTCCTCTCGTCGCGCAAAGCCGGTGATCTGGAAGAAGCTCAGGGCCATCTCGCCAAGCTTGGCATCAAAGCGGACTGGATCGCAGCCGACAATTCCAAGGACGAAGACATCAAGCGGCTCGCGGATGGCGCAATCGCCAAGCTCGGCAAGGTCGACATCCTCGTGAACAACGCCGGTGCGACCTGGGGCGCGCTGACCGAAGACCATCCCATCGAAGCATGGGACAAGCTTATGAACCTCAATATCCGCGCGCTGTTCGTGCTTAGCCAGCAGATCGGCAAGAAATCGATGATTCCCAACAAGTACGGTCGGATCATCAATATCGCGTCGGTTGCCGGCCTGTTCGGCAGCAGCGGTGAGATGCAGACGATCGCCTACAACACCAGCAAAGGTGCGGTGGTGAACTTCACCCGCGCTCTTGCGGGCGGTTGGGGCCGACATGGCATCACGTCCAACGCGCTTGCGCCCGGTTTCTTCCCGTCAAAAATGACCAAGGGAGTGATCGCATCGGTAGGGGTCGACAAGTTGACCGAAGGCGTACCGCTACGCCGCCTTGGCGATGATGACGATCTCAAGGGTGCTGCGCTATTGTTCGCCAGCGAGGCCGGAAAGCATATTACCGGGCAGATCTTGGCCGTCGATGGCGGTCTGACGGCCGTGCTGTCGTCGTCCTAAGTTATCAAACCCGGCCCGGAAACGGGCCGGGTTTTTGATTATCGGTCGCGTCGTCACCTGATTAAGGGATGATGAGAGCGAGACTCTCCGCCACCAGAGCTGGCGACTGGCTGTTTTCAATCTCCAGAGTTGCCTTGCTCCTGATCAGGAATTGCCCGTTGTCTTTCGGCTCGATGCCGGCCAGAGCCAGTTGCAGGCGAACGCGCTCGCCTGCCTTTACCGGCGTAATGAATCTGACTTTGTCCAGCCCATAGTTGATCACCGCAGAAGCATCTGTGGGAGCCAGCCCCAGCTTCATTGCCAGTGCCGCGACCAGCGAGAGGCTGAGGTATCCGTGCGCGATCGTGCCGCCGAACGGGCTTTCTTTCCTGGCTCGATCAATATCGACATGAATCCACTGGCGGTCGCCGGTGCACTCCGCGAACTGATTGATCCTGGATTGGTCGACATCGACCCAATCCGAAGCTCCGAGGCTCTGGCCAACGAAGTCCTTTACGTTGGCGAGCGTGATTTCCCTCATGTCAGTTAGCACCTTTCGCGGTTATGATGGGCATTGTCGTTGCTGCGGGAACGACCGCCATGGCAGATATTTTGAGCCCATCGACAGGAATGAATAGCGATTTCGCCATTCAGGACTGAATAGCTATTCGCCAAATTCTCCCTACCTCTTCGGACCGGGCGCGTTCAGCTTGCTTCCCAAGGACCCGGACTCAACGGAGCCCAAGGGAAACGCCAATCATGACCAATTCGATAGCCTCGGCGCGTAACGTCGCGCCAGTCGAGACACTTGCAGACATTGTGCGATATCACGCAGCTCGGACCCCGAATGCCGTTGCTCTCAGTTTTGAGGGCAGGGAGACGACCTACGGTGGTCTCGACGCAACTTCAAATCAGGTTGCAAACGGCTTGATTGCTGCCGGCGTTGAGCCGACGGGCCGAGTGGCCATTCTCGACAAGAATAGCGACATGTTCTTTTCGGTTCTTTTGGGTGCCGCCAAGGCGAACGCTGTGACGGTGCCGGTAAACGCGCGGCTCGCGGCGCCGGAAATCGCGTTTGTGATCAACGATGCCGGAGTGGAAGTCCTTTTTGTCGGTGAATCGTTTCTGGAAACGATAAACAGTATTCGCAACCAACTCATCACGACCCGGAAGGTGATCGTTCTTGATGCATCTTACACAGCGTGGCGCGATGCGCAGAGCAGCCATGATCCCGGCTTGGTCTTGCAGCCTGATGACGTTTGCATTCAGATGTACACAAGCGGGACGACAGGTCACCCCAAGGGAGTTCAGCTGACCCATCGGAATTTTTCGCTGACGTCGCCCAGGGTGTTTGACCTATGGGGCGACTGGTCGCCCGGCGACACGTTACTGATTACAATGCCGCTGTTTCATATTGCCGGTAGCGGGACCGGGGTTCTGGGGCTGCTGGCCGGAGTGAAGGTCATTATTCTCCGCGAATTTGTTCCATCTTTGGTCCTTGACGCGATTCAGCGCCATCGTGTTACGGCGACGTTTCTTGTGCCTGCGATGATTCTGGTACTTCTGTCAGAAAAGAATATCGATCAGGTCGACCTGTCGTCACTGAGGCGTGTGATCTATGGCGCATCGCCAATCCCAATCGATCTGCTTAAAAACGCACTTCGCGTGTTCAAGCGAACAGGGTTTGTTCAGGTCTACGGCCTTACGGAAACGAGTGGGGTCATCACGGCGCTTTTACCGGAGGATCATTCTCGCGTCGACAGCGAGGTAATGAAGTCATGCGGTCGGTCGATCGATGGTGTCGAATTGCGAATAGTGGATGCTCTGGGAGCATCGTTACCTCCGCGCGAAGTAGGGGAGGTCGTCTGCCGGACGACAAGGAATATGAAGGGGTACTGGAATCGTCAGGAGGACACAGCCAAGACGCTCAGAGGAGAATGGCTCCATACCGGTGATGCAGGATATCTCGACGAGAATGGATACCTCTACATCCACGATCGCATCAAGGACATGATTGTCTCCGGCGGCGAGAACATTTATCCCGCGGAAATCGAGAGCGTGTTGTTCGGCCACCCGGATGTGGCCGATATCGCGGTCATCGGGGTGCCAGATGAACGGTGGGGCGAAGCGGTCAAGGCGCTTGTGGTGCCGATGCAGAATGCCGTTGCGGATGCGGATAGTATTTTGCGATACGCGCGGGAGCGCCTGGCAGGCTACAAGATTCCCAAGTCGATCGAGTTCCTGTCGGAGATGCCGAGAAACCCATCCGGAAAAGTGCTGAAGCGCAAGCTTCGTGAGCGGTACTGGCAGGGACGCGACAGACGTGTAAACTAGTCTCGCATGCCCGTCCCATCACCATCCCTTCTTAGGCAGTGCGGAATGCAGACGTGACCGAAGCAAACTGGGATCTGTATCGCCTATTCCTGGTTGTGGCGCGAACTGGCAGCGTTAATCGCGCAGCCAATGAACTGGGGATGAGTCAGCCGACGCTGAGCCGGCGGCTGAAGGAGCTTGAGCGGTACGTTGGAGCCCCGTTGTTTTTCCGCGCGTCGTCGGGGGTCAAGCTCACGCCGGAGGGCGAAGATCTTCGGCGCTCCGCCGGCGATATTCTGTCGGCGTTTGACCTCTTCAATCGCGAACTGCGTTCGCGGGTCGGGCAAAGGTCGTCTGTCGTGAAGATATCCGCGACCGAAGGAATGACGAAGCATTGGCTTCTGCCGCGCGTCAAACTGCTGCGCGGGCTCAACAGTCGCCTGCGTCTCGAACTCACATCGACAATGCATCAGCAGCCCCTGGCGACAAGCGATCTCGACTTCGTCATCAGAATGGGAGACCCGGGCGAAAGTGAACTGATAGGCAAACGGGTAGCCACCGTAGCGTTCGGCATATTCGCGTCGGAAGAATATCTCGCGGCCCATCCTGCGCCGAGAACTCTCGCTCAGCTCAAGGATCACGACATTATTGGCCTCACAGAGGACTTTGCCGGTTTTCGAAGCGAACGCGCCGGCCAGATGCAATTGGCGACGCAGTTCTTTGCGGCAACGGAGGTGCGCAATGCATTGCGCATCCTTCCGGTTGCAAGTCACTTCGCTGCAGCGGCCGAGGGCCTTGGCCTGGCGCTTCTGGCGGTGCCCTTTGCGCAAGCGGAACGGCTTGTCCGGGTGCTGCCGAATGAGACAGCTTTTTTGAATGTGTGGCTGCTTCGTCGCCCTGAAAGCGACCTCAGGAAACTGACCCGGGAGGTCAGACGCCTTCTGGAAAGTGAGTTTGTAAAGTCCAGGAGCTGGTTCTCTGGCAATCAAAGACTTGCCCAAGCTCCAGTTCGGCGCAGGTCCTAGAAGTCAGCGCCTCCTGCATCTATCTGTTCGCGAGACTGAGCGAGCCCCTCTCGGACACCTCATGGATGCGCGGGACGAAACATCAATCGTGTTCTTGATTGTCGCGTCGTGTGCCGCTGCAAGCGCGGCAGTAGCCAGCTTCATTGGCCGCTAGCGTTGCGCCAAACGCAACAGCGCTCTCTCATCGTCAGAGCGACAACACTGCCGTGCAGGATTGGCTGCGCTCGATCTCCCTTTGATCTCTAGGGATTCTGCAGCGGCGCAACCGCGGTGCAGCAATTTTCTGCACGCGTGATACGGCCAGCGTATCGCGCCTTATGAAACGAGTTATTGCCCATCCGGCTCAGGTTGGAATGAATAAAAACTGAGTAGCGATGCCGTTCGGCGTCGGCACAACGGTTGGTCTTGGTGCCTTGGCGCGAGACGCGGATGGAGAGCATGGATGCCGGAATACAACGCTGGGAAGGTTGCGGACTACGCCGATGGCGATCGCAAGGTAATCGTCTGCGGCGACAAGGAGGTCGGCGTTTTCAGGCTCGGTAATGAATTCTTTGCCTGGCACAACCGGTGCGCTCATCGCGCGGGACCCGTGTGTCAGGGACGCATGATGAAGCGGGTGCTGGAGCCGGTGGCGGATGATCGTACCGTTCGCTCAATGGAATATGACGAGAATGAAATCAATATCGTGTGCCCCTGGCACGGCTACGAATTCAGCATCAAGACCGGCGCACATCAAGGCAATGCGAGCGTTCGCTTGCGCAAGGCCGATCTCGCCATTCGCGATGGAGAAATCTATGTCGTCCTCCAGTGAAGACCGCCGTAATGATCAGTACGGCTGGATCGATTCCGTTGCGCCGGATCTGTTACGGGCATCGCGTGAACTTGTCGAAACCGGACAGGCGAGCCGGGTTTCTGATGAATCCGTCGCCAACATCCTGACCGCCGCAATCCGCCTGTATGTGGCGAAATCCGATGGCGAGGAACGGACCTTCAAGCCGATCGCTGGCGAGCGCGACAGCGAGATGACACCCACGGAACTGCTTTCCGCGGTCGCCGAGATGTTGCGGGCGCTTCACCTCAGTCCGATGGAATTAGCGCTGTGGTATCGCCGCCGCCCCGACGAAGACACTTACGCTCAAGGATAATCGCAATGAATAAGCGGGAGACGTTCGGCCCCGAATACGCAAAAACTCAGCAGATCGACGTATACACCGATACGCGCGACGTCCTGGCGCAGGCGAAAAAGAACGCCATCAAACGGGGACTCGACGACTGGTTCGTTGTCGATATCGACGCGCACCATGTCGAAAGTGTCTCTTGGAAGGAAGTGGTGACGTATATCGAGGATCCCGTTATCCGCGACAATGCGATGCGATACCAGATGGAACGCATCGGTGCACCGCCGTATGGTTTGAACGGCGACCTCGGCCTTCGGTATCAGTCCGTCGGCGGACGCATCCCGCATCAGGATGACCAGCGCGAGACGGTGACGGAAACCGATGTCCACCGCGATGTGACCTTGACGCGCCGCGCGATGGATTCGCTCGGTGTCGACAATATGGTTGTGTTTCCGACGCCGATGCTGTTTCTCGGCATGCATCCCCAGACGGAGATGGAGGTTTGGCTGGGCCGAGCTTACAACCGCTGGATGGCCGACAAGATTCTGTCAGCCGATGACCGAATCAAAACCCTGATCTATCTGCCTTTCAATACGCCGAAGGAAGCGGAGCGCGCTGTCCAGGAATTCGGCGACAAAAAGGGTGTGATCGGGTTCTGTGTGACCAGTACGCGCTACAAGCCGGTGCATCACAACGATTACATGCGTCTCTATTCGATGATCGAAGAGACTGGAAAGCCGATCGCTTTCCATGCCGGCTATCACTGGCAGGATCCATCGCTGGCGACCGTAAACCGATTCCTGGGCATGCACGCACTTGGCTTTGCCTGGTGCAACATGGTGCATATGACCAACTGGATCCTGAACGGAATTCCGGAGCGGTTCCCCAAGCTCAAATCAATGTGGGTGGAGAGCGGTCTCGCCTGGGTTCCGTTCCTGATGCAGCGTCTCGATGATCAGTATTTGATGCGTCCATCGGAAGCGCCGCAGCTGAAGCGGATGCCGAGCGAGTATATGAATACGAATTGCTGGTACACGACCCAGCCGATGGAGACGACTCATCCGAAGGCGCTCCAAAACACCTTCGAAATGATCAAGGCGGAGACGCAGCTTCTGTTCGCGTCGGACTGGCCGCATTTCGACTTCGATCTGCCCCAGGAGATTTGTGATCTTCCCTTCCTGACAGAGCAGGCCAAGCGCAACATTCTGGGGCTGAATGCTGCGCGGCTTTTCAACCTCGATCCGACGCCCGTGAAGAAGCTAAAACCGGCGGGATAGTCTCACAAGACAAATCACTAAAAATCAAAAGAACAGTCCAAGGGGGAAACAATGCGAATCGTTTTGATGGCGATCATGGCGATTATGCTCCTTGCTTCGGGGGAAGCGCGGAGTTCGGGATCGGAAATTCCAGGTAACTCAATCCGCATCATCGTGCCATTTTCCGCAGGCGGCCCGACGGACGTGCTTGCGCGCGTGGTCGGCAAGATTCTCGGAGATAAGCTCGGCGTTACGACGTATATCGAGAACAAGCCGGGCGCATCCGGCATTATTGGCACCGAGCCGGTGGTGCGTTCGCCTCCGGATGGCGCGGTGCTGCTGCTGACTGCCACGCACCATGTGATCACGCCGAGCCTCTACAGGAGCATTCCTTACGACACGAAAAAGGACCTGTCGCCGATCGCGCTCGTCGCGGCGGCTCCTAACGCCATTCTGGTGACAAATAGCTTCCCTGCGAAGAATGTTGCCGAGCTGATCGAGATTCTCAAAAAGAATCCGGGCAAGTATTCATTTGGATCGGCCGGAACAGGCAGCGCCAATCATCTGTCGGGTGAGCTGTTCAAGCAGATGGCAGGCGTCGATATCGTTCATATTCCCTACAAGGGGAATGGCCCTGCCATGAACGATCTGATCGGCGGGCATATACCAATGATCTTCGATTCATTGCCGACGGTTGTGAATGCCTCAAAGGGAGGTCTCGTGCGTGTTCTAGCCCTGACCGGCCCGAAGCGTTCGCCTTTGCTTCCTGATGTCCCGACGCTCGATGAGTCCGGCGTGAAGGGTTTCAATGTACAGGCTTGGTTCGGCCTTTACATGCCGCAGGCGAACAACTCGCCGATCTACAAGAAGCTGGTGGCGGCAATGAAGGAAGTGAATGAATCCGCGGAGACCAAGCAGAAACTGGCCGAAATGGGTGTCGAACCTGGCAATCTTTACGGCGATGAGTTCCGCGCTTTCGTGGATAGCGAAATCGAGCGCTGGGCGGTGGTTGTGAAGAAGGCCAACATTCCGCCGGAGTAGTTGCGGCAAAACTAGCAGTGTTGAGCGATAGCAGGCCGGCAGGTGGACATGCCGGCCTGCTTTTTTCTGGCGCGCTTCGTTCCAGCTTGTATGCAAAATGTCGCCGGCCTTATGACTGAAAAGCAGATGCGGAACATCGTACGATCGGTCAAAAACGGCCTTCACTAACGCGCTGGTGCGCAAACGAGGGACGAAAAACGTCTTCATTTCACTCCGGAAGGCCGACCGATGCTTGGGGCTATCTACGCGACGTTCGCGGCGCTGACATTCGCCATGAACAATGCCGCGATGCGGCGCGGGGTTCTGACTGGAACAGCGGCGCAGGCGATTGCCCTGACCGTACCGCTCGGAGGTCTCTGCTTTCTGGCGATGGCGGTCTTTACAGGACAGACCTGGTCGATCAGTTCATTTCCCTTTGTCGCAGCCTGCTGGCTGGCAGCCCAGGGCGTGCTGCAATTCCTGATCGGCCGTTACTTCAACTACGAAGCCAACAGGCTGGTAGGCGTGAATATCTCCGCTCCGATCGTACAGCTTCAGGTGGTCGTGACCATGCTGCTGGCAGTGGTTCTGCTCAAGGAGGAATTTACGGTATTGCAGGCGATTGGGACTGTCCTGATGCTCGGTGGCTCGTTTGGCACGCAGTTGCATAAAACCTCAAAGCCTGAATCGTCCAAACCAGCGGCATCAATGCCCCCGGATCATGCGCTGAAGGCTGTCTTCAAGCCGCGATATCTCCCGGGAGTGATTTGCGGTCTGGGCGCAGCGGTAGCGTATGGTGTGGCGCCATTGCTGGTGCGGGCCGCCTTTGAAAGCACGCCCGTCAAGAATGTGATTGCCGGGGGAGTAATCGCCTATGCCGCGGCAACCGCCGTGCTCGTCGTTCTCGTGCTCCTGCTAAAGCCGTTCCGGCAAAGCATACGCGTTGTGAATCGCAACAGCGCAACGTGGTACGCCGCGGCTGCCGCTCTTGTGGCGGCCTCTCATGGTTTTGTCTATGCGGCGCTGGCTGTCGCACCCTTGATGGTGGTAGTGCCGATTCTGCAACTCTCATTGATATTCAGGATATTCCTGTCGCAGCTCCTCAACCGCGACTATGAGGTGATGAATGCGGCAGTGATCTTAGGTTCGATTGTCGCGGTGATTGGCTCGATCGGTGTTTCGATCAACACCGATTATCTGCTGGAGGCCCTGAAGCTGCCTCTGTTTTTGGCCGACGTTTTGCGCATCCGGCTCGATGTGGGAGCTTAGCGGCCGTTAGCCGCTCAGGACGCCATCATCTCGGCGTGCTATCTAGTGGCGGCAACGAAGGCATCCACAATAGGGGATGATTGCGCGTAGGCGATTGCCAGTTCGAACTCGACAGGCGCGCCCGGTCCGGTCAATTCCCGGAATGCGACGCCCTTGCGGCCGCCGGTTGCAAGCGCTCTGGAGACCAGGGCGACGCCCATTCCGCCGGCAACGAGGTTTGCAATCGTCTCCATCTGTGGAGCTTCCTGCCCGATATGCGGCACGAACCCGGCGCGCGCACATGCATCGAGAATGATCCTGTGCAAGCCAGGGCCCTGACGAGCGGCAAACAGTATCCACGGATCGTGCGCGAGATCGGACAGCCTGATCTGTTCGTATCGCGCCAGCGAGTGCTTTTCCGGAATGGCTGCGACCAGCCGGTAGCGGGCAACGATCTCACTGCTCAGATTCTCGGCGCCGTGAAGAGGCGGAATGACAAAGCCGAGATCGGTCTCCTGTGCATTCAATAGATCGATTTGCTGCGCTGTCATCGCTTCCCGCAAGTCGAGTTTGACCGCGGGATAGCGCTCGCGAAACCGCAACAGGATCGACGGCAGGATTTCACGTGCAGCGCTTGCGACGAATGTGACCCGCAGCGCGCCCGTCAGGCCCGCTCCTGCACGCTGTGCGGCAAGGACAGCCTGATCAGCCTGACTGACGGCCTTTCGCGCTTCTTCGAGGAAAACGAGTCCGGCCTCTGTCAGCCGGGTAATCCGGTTCGTTCGTTCGATCAGCGTCGCGCCGATAGTGTCCTCGAGCCGCTTGATCGTGGCTGTCAGCGGTGGCTGAGCCATGTTGAGACGATCCGCCGCACGGCGGAAGCTCAGTTCCTCCGCGACGACAATGAACTGTCTGAATTGGCGCAGTTCAATCATTCTCTCACGCGACCATTGGCTTCACAGCGAGTATCGCGCGATACGAATGCCTGGGCTGAAAGCCTAGACAAACGACATCTCCTCAGCGGATTCGAGAATTCGCCGAAGCTCAATGAGCGCACGCCTCAGTTCGTCATGGGTTTTCGGATGTCCGAGGCAGATGCGGACGCCGAGTGTGCCGCGGTCGACCTGCTGCAAGGCGCCCGGAGGAGCGAGGGTAATTCCGGCTTGTGCGGCTTGCGCGACAAGCGCAATCAGCGTGCGCCCGGCGGGAATCGGCAGCCAACGGTGAAATCCGGGTGTTTCGGAAACAACGGGCAGCCAGTTGCCGAGCACTTCGTCAGCAATGGCATTGCGCCGTGCGGCTTCCGCGCGCTTGAGCTGAACCTGATGCGTCAGGTCGCCGCTATGGATGAGGCGTGTGACGACCTCTGCCATGAGCGGCGATGCCATCCAGCCGGTCGCGCGAACGGCGTTGTTGGAGCGGTCGCGGAACTGGTCAGGCACGATCATGGCCGCGATGCGAAGACCGGGAGCCAGACATTTCGCGAAGCTCAAAATATAGAAACTGCGCTCCGGCAGCAGAAGTGAAATCGGCTTGGGCGGTTCCGGAAAGAGGAACGCGTAAGCGTCGTCTTCAAGAAGGTAAGCGTCGTGACGGCGAATGACATCTGCGATCTCTTGCCGACGTTCGTTCGGCATCGTGGTGCCGGTGGGTGTTTGCAAGGTCGGCGTCGAGAACAACACGCGCGCCTTTGTTTCGGCAAACGCGCGATCCAGTGCGTCCGGCAACAGGCCGTGCCTGTCGCAATCCACGCCATGCAGGCGGTAACCGTTTTGCGCCGAGAGCGCGATCATGCCCGAATAAGTGAATCGCTCAGTCAGCACGACCCCGTTGGGATTTGTGACCATGCCCAGAGCGATCGAGAGGCCGTGCTGTCCGCCATGGGTGATGAAGAGGTGGTCCGCGTCGGTCGGCACGCCGAGTTGTGCAAGCCACCCAACCATGCTCTCGCGGTGATGGAGCAGGCCTTGATGCGGCAGATACCCGAGCAGCCGCGTCAAAGCGCCGTCGGCCACGATGTCTTCGAGAATCGAGGCGATCAGTACATCTTCGCCCGTATGCGGCGGCACGTTGAGGGCAAGGTTGAGAGTCGAGGAAGGGTTCTCGCTGTTCACCGCGGGACGTCGCCGCAGCACAAACGTGCCGCGTCCAACCTCTCCCGAAATGAGGCCGCGGGATTCCGCTTCGGAATAGGCCTTGGAGATGGTGCCGACGCTCAGTCCGAGCTGTGACGCCATGTCACGTTGGGGAAGCAGACGCGTGCCAGGCTTTAAAGCGCCTGACTCGATGTCTTTCTCCAGCGATTGCACGAACGCGAGGTAACGCGGTCCGGGCTCTTCGGGAAGAACTGGAATCCATTCGGTTGAAACGTCTTGTGACACGGCAGCGTATCCTGAAAAGCAAGACTATTGAATAGTACAATTGCCAGATTGTTTCAATTGGTGGGAAGAAGAAAGATGGATGTCCGCATAGCTGGGGCTAAATTCCATCGATTTTCCTATTGTTGCGGTGCAAATAAATGGAAAAACAGGAATTGAACTAGAATAAATTTGACATTGCTCTCTCTTTTGATTTTATCCGCTCCGAGCGCGCAAGCAGATGGAGAGTGCGTTGATTTACGAAATTCGCGTGTATGAGGCCGTTGAAGGTAAGGCGTCGGCGATGAGGGCGCGCTTCAAGGAGCATGTGGTGCCGCGTCTTCCCCGGCACGGCATTGAGCTGGTTGGTGTGTTCGAGGCGCCGGCGGAAGATGGCCGTCTGACTTATCTGACGCGCTTCAAGTCCGAGGATGATCGCACCAAGGCTTGGGCTGCGTTCGGCTCCGACGCTGAGTGGCGTGAGATCAAGGCCGCTTCCGAAGTGAATGGCCCGCTGCTGAAGAACCAGACGGTCTCGGTGTTGTCACCGGCAGTTGCCGGCCTGCTGCTGGGATAGCCACTCTCGCATCGTGATGCCGCAGCAACGGCATCAAGCGTGAAAGAAAGCCGATGAAGCCAGCCCCCTTTGAATATATCAGGCCAGGATCAATTGCCGAAGCATGCGAATTGCTTGCGTCGGATGAAGACGCGCGGGTTATCTCGGGTGGTCAGACCCTGATCCCCATGCTGGCGATGCGCCTCGCCCGTCCTGCCAGGCTCGTCGACATCTATCGACTGCCGGAACTGAACGGTATTCGTGTGAACGGCGACGTTCTTGCGATCGGTGCAACGACGCGTCAGGTGCAGGTCGAGGGCAGTGCGGTTGCACGCGATGCGCTGCCATTACTGGCGAAGGCCTTGCCGTGGGTCGGGCATCCGCCGACGCGCAACCGGGGGACCGTCGGCGGTTCGGTGGCGCATGCGGACCCATCGGCGGAGATTCCGCTTGTTGCAGTGACGCTGCAGGCGGAGATCGAGATCACAAATCCCGACGGCGTTTCCACGATGCCGGCCGATGACTTCTTTATTGGTCCGATGCTGACGGCCGTGATGCCGGGTGATTGCGTGACGGCGGTGCGTTTTCCGATCTGGCGTCATGCGCGACTTGGTACCGGATTTCACGAAGTCAGTGCACGTCAGTCGGATTTTGCGTTCGTGGCCGCTGCAGCGCAGGTGGCATTGGACGACAGCGGCCTGTGCATTGATGCAGCGCTTGGTATCGGCGGTATTGGCGACCGGGCTGTGCGTCTCGATGTATCCGGCCTGGTCGGGGGCTCGCTCGACAAGAATTCAATCGTGGACCTGATGCACCAGGCTGTTCAGGTGCTCGAGCCGACAAGCGATCTGCATGCTTCTGCGGAGTACCGCACCCGCGTCGCCGTGACGCTCGGAGCGCGGGCGCTTGAAGATGCGATAAGGGATGCGCGGGTCGGCAGCGATCGCGCCGCTCACGGAGGAGCGCAATGAAGGTTTCTCTCACGGTCAACGGACGCGTCCGGGAGGTGGATGTCGAGCCGCGGAAAACGCTGCTGGATACGCTTCGTGAGGATCTTGCGCTTGTCGGCAGCCACACGGGCTGCGAGCATGGTGTCTGTGGCGCCTGCACGATCCTTCTCGACGGCGAGCCGGTGCGCTCGTGTCTGATGTTCGCGGCACAGGCTGATGGCTACGCGATCACGACGATCGAGGGGCTTGCTCCGGCTCCCGGTGAATTGAGTGTCCTTCAGGATGCATTCTGCGAAACGCACGGTATGCAGTGCGGCTATTGCACGCCGGGCATGATTCTCGCGGCTCATTCGCTTCTCGACCGTACAACGGAGCCTACGCGCGAAGACATCGTTGACGCGATCTCCGGAAATATCTGCCGCTGCACCGGCTACGGCCAGATCATCGAAGCCATCGAACTGGCCGCCGAACGTCTGCATAAGGCCAATACCCCGCGCTCGACCGAAACAAGCCAGGTCGAAGACAAAAAGAAGGCTGTTGCAGTCCAGGGAGGCCGCCGATGAGCGAGCATCCGACAACCCTGAAGTTTGTCTCGGCGAACCGGCGTGTTCGCGAGGATCGGCGCTTTGTTGTTGGCGGCGGCCATTACGTGGCCGATATCGTTCTCGATGAGATGCTGCACGTCGCCATTGTGCCGTCGCAGTATCCGTCAGCGCGGATCGTGTCGATCGACGCGACCGAAGCGCTGAAGATGCCAGGTGTCGTCTACGCGTTGACGGGCGAGGAGCTTGTCAAGGCCGTCGAGCCGCTGATGAATGGTCTAGATACGCCGAAGGTGCGGCGCTATCCGCTCGCGGTCGGTCAGGTGCGTTATGCCGGTGAGTGGGTGGTGGCCGTTGTCGCCGAGACCCGCGCTCAGGCTGAGGACGCCGCGGAAAAAGTGCGCGTCGAATACGAGCCGCTGCCATACGTGATCGATGCGGAAGAGGCGATCACCGATGCCAGCGCGAATGTGCATCCGGAGCACGGCACCAATGTGCTGCTGGACAAGACATTCGTCTGGGGTGAGGTCGAGAAGCATTTCGTGGAAAGCCCCCGGCATCTGTCGTTTCGCGTGAAGTGGGGCCGCAATTCGACGGTGCCGATCGAAACCTTCGGCGTCGTGGCGAGATGGGACGCGTGGCGCGAGATGCTCGATGTCTGGGCTTCGATCCAGATGCCGAAATATCCCGATCAGATTTCCCGGGCCTTGCGTATTCCCACCAATAATGTGCGTGTGCATCACGACGTTGATGTCGGCGGCAGCTACGGCGTCAAGCGAGGCATCAAACACTCTGTGCTGGTATCTCATCTCTCGCGCGTCCTGAACCGGCCGGTTCGTCTGATCGAGGATCGGCTGGAGAACATGCGGGCTGGCGACGCACACGGACCGGAACGACTTTTCGATGTGGACATTGCGTTCAACGATGATGGCATCGTCAAGTCGATGAAGATGCGCGCGCTCGACAATGTGGGGGCGTATGCGGGGCGTTCGCCGTTCCAGCTGGGCAAGCCCATCGGCGCGATCGTTGGTCCTTACAAGATCGAAAGCGTTCAGTATCGTGCCATGGCGACCATGTCGAACAAGGCTGCGCAGGAAGCGGTACGCGGCTTTGGTCAGGCGCCGACCAATTACGCAATCGAGACAGCGATCGACAAGGTCGCGGAAGCTGTTGGGCTGGATCGCATCGAGGTGCGACGGCGGAATTTCATTCGCAGCGATGAGTTTCCTTATCTGATCCCCAGCGGAACCCACTACGACAGCGGCGACTATCACACGGTGGTCGAGAAGGTGCTGACCAGCGCCAACTACGACGCGCTTGTGAAGGAGCGCGACGAGCTTCGCGCCCAGGGCATGATGGCCGGTATTGGCGTTGCTGCGTGTCTCGAGCCGAGTGGCGGCAACTCATCGTTTGAGCCGCTGCTCAACGAGAAGAATACCACCACGACATGGATGGATTCGTGTCGCATCAATGTGGATGGCGTCGGCTTTGTGACGGTAACCATTCACACCACATCCTCCGGGCAGGGACATGAGACCCTTGCGGCTACGGTCGTTGGCGAAGTGCTGGAAATCGATCCGGACAACATCCGCATTGTAAGGCCCGATTCCCTGGCGAGCTTGCCATCCAATACGCCGGTGGGCAGCCGCATGGCTATCATGATGGGGGGTGCCTGTTATCACGCCGCGCAGAAGCTCAAGTCGAAACTGGTCAGGATCGCGGCGCATCAATTCGGGATCGCCGAGAGCGATGCGGTCTATGCCCAGGGCAACGTGACTGACCCGAAGTCGGGCAAGACGTTGTCATGGGCCGAACTCGTCAACATCGGGCACCGGCAGTTTCATGCATTGCCCGAAGGCATGGAGCCGGGCCTCGAAACCACGCACGTGATGCAGGTGCCGACCGGCACGAAGCTGCCGGAGAACGGCCGTGTGCAGATGTATCCCTGTCATTCGTTCGAATTCCACCTCGTTCTGGTGGCGTTCGATCCGCAGATCGCAAAGCCCGAGATCCGGCGCTACGTGATCGGTCATGACTGCGGCACGGTGATCAATCCGCACATTGTCAAGGGTATGACGCTGGGCGGCATCGCACACGGCCTTGGAGCCACGCTGTTCGAGGAATTCGTCTACGATGACGAGGGGCAGATGCTGACCCAATCCTTCATGGACTACCTGCTCCCGTCCTCGCACGAGATGCCGAATGTCGAGATCGTGCACCACTGTACCCCGTCGCCGTTCACGGTGTTCGGCCAGAAAGGCTCCGGCGAGAGCGGTTATCTCGGTTCTCCTGCGGCGATTTCGGGCGCGATCAACGACGCTGTATCGTCACTTGGCATCTCTTTCTCCAGGCTCCCCATTCGTATTGCTGCCATCAGTGACGCGATCGCTGCGGCTGAAGCGACCAAGAAAGGATAAAAAACGTGATCATCGACTGCCACGCTCATCTTGTGCCGCCGAGCCTGCTTGACGCTATCCGGGCCGACAAGGCGAAATTTCCATCCGTCCGCCTGATCGAGGAGGGCGGCAGCCTTGGCTTCTCCTTCGCGGGCAACAAGCCGACGCGACCGGTGTCGAAGCCGCTCAGCGATATCGCTGCGCGATTGCAGTGGATGGACACCCAGAAGATCGAGCGTCAGGTCGTCGGGGGCTGGCTCGATATGTTTGCCTACGAAATTCCGCCAGCGGAGGGCGAACAGTGGTCGCGCCTGATCAACACCCATCTTGCGCAGGCTTCGAAGGAACAGCCGCGATTCATTTCGCTCGCGACTGTGCCGCTTCAGGACGGCGCACGCGCGGCGCAGGTCCTGCGTGACGCTCACAAGGCCGGCTTCAAGGGCGCGATGATCGGCACGCAACCGAAAGGCAAGGGCGGCGTTCTCGACGATCCGACGCTGGCGCCGTTCTGGGAAGCTGCGAACGAACTCGGCTCGATTATTTTTATTCATCCGGTGTTCGAGAGCGGTGACGACCGCGTACATGACTACGGCATGGCGAATGCCGTCGGCCGTATCACCGATACGCTGATTGCGATGTCGCGCCTGATCTATGCTGGCCATGTCACGCGCTATTCGAACATGAAAGTGGTGGCGGGTATCGGTGGCGCTGCGCTGCCTTATGTCATTGGCCGTTTGCGCCGGAATTACTCGCTCGACAAGGAGAAGTTGGGCAATCCCGATGCCGCACTCGCCGCGATGTATTACGACACCATCGTTCAGGATACCCGTGCGCTGCGCTATCTCGCGGACGTCGTCGGCGCTGATCGCATCATGATGGGATCGGACATGCCATTCCCGATCGGCGATCTTGCGCCTCTGAACATTGTCCATGACACGTCGTTCTCGGCTGCGGAGCGCGTCTCGATCCATGGCGGTCTGGCCCGGCGGCTGTTCGGCATCTGAGGAGGGCGGCATGAAACTCGATATCGGCGGCAGCGAAACAATCCCAACGTCCGTGGATGCGCTCTGGGTCGCTCTCAATGACCCGGCTGTTCTGACTCGCTGCATTCCGGGCTGCAAAAGCATGACGGAGACGTCGCCGGATTCCTATAAAGTGGAAATGCAGCTTCGCGTGGCCGCCGTGGGCGGCACGTTCGAGGGTGCGATCAGCCTGTCGGACAAGGATGCGCCGAAGTCCTGCAACATCCAGGTCTCGGGCAGCGGTTCGATTGGGCACGGCACGGGAACAGCCCGGTTCGATATCGAGCCGGACGGCGAAGGCGCGAAGCTGCTCTACAAGGGCAATGGCGAGATCGGCGGTCTCGTGGCGGGTGTCGGGCAGCGGATTCTCACGAGTGTCTCGAAACATCTGATCGGCCGCTTCTTCGTCGCGCTCCGCAAGGAGTTTGAGACCTCGGCAAACAGGGCTGCAGGATAACACCATGGCTGCAGCGGCAAGCCGCATCGAGCGCATTGAAGTCGAGCCTGGTGTCCGCCTCGCAGTGGAAGTGCCTGCGGCCTCGAGCAAACCTGTTGTCATGCTGAGCAGTTCGATCGGCGCCAGCATGGGCATGTGGGACGAGATTTCTGACCGTCTGTCCGATCAGGCGAGGATCGTTCGCTACGATACGCGTGGTCATGGCAAGTCGGATGCACCGGCTGTTCCTTATACGATTGAGCGGTTGGGCCTTGATGCTGTTGCCATTCTGGACGCGCTCGACATCGGGCAGGTGGTCTTCTGCGGGTTGTCGCTCGGCGGATTGACTGGCATGTGGCTTGGCGCGAACCGTGGCGAGCGACTGGCGGGATTGGTGCTGGCAAATACCGCGGCGAACTTTCCGCCGGCTTCGATGTGGCAGGATCGCGCGGCCGCGGTTCGCATCAATGGAATGAGTGCGCTGGTTTCGCCGACGCTGGACCGCTGGTTCACCAAGGCGTTTCGAGAGCGGGAACCTGAGCGAATAAAGCAAATGGCCGAGATGATCGGCGCGACCTCGTCGGAAGGCTATGCCGGATGCTGCGACGTTCTGGCGGTTGCTGATCTCAAACCATCCCTGTCTGATATTTCCTGCCCGGTTCGGGTGATCTGCGGTGCGCACGATCCATCGACACCGCCGACGCGAGGAGAGGAGATCGTCGCCGGGATCAAGGGCGCGCAGATGGCGACTCTGGACGCAGCGCACATTGCCGCTGTCGAAGCGCCAGACGCTTTTGCAGGGGAACTAAGAAAAATCATGTCCCGCGCCGTAAGCGCGGCAACATAGTTGGGAGGAAGGTATGATGAGGAAAACCATATTTGCTTTGGGGCTGCTGTCCGCGGTTACTTCGGTGTCGCCACTGGCCGCGCAGGATCTTCCGAAGGTTTCGATTGTCGTGTTCGGCGCGCCTTCCCTGGGAGCTTTCCTGCCGCCGGTGATCAAGGCTCAGAAGCTCGATGAGAAGAATGGCTTGTCCATCAATTTCGAGGAACGGACTCCCGACGCATACACGGCGCAGTTCAACTCCGGAGAGTTCAAGGTTGGCGGCAGTGCCGCACTGCTGACGGTCGGCCTTGCCGACGTGCGTGGCGTCAAGGTCACATACCTGTTCAACCTCTTCGACTATTGGGGCGCGGTTGTCACGTCACGTCCGGAAATCAAGTCGCTGAAGGATCTCGAAGGCAAGGACCTCGCTGCTGCGAAGGGAACGACCAACTATGTGATGTTCGATTGGTTCGCTCGCCAGGTCGGCGTGGATACCAGCAAGCTCTCGGTCATCAACACCGCGACGCCGGGACTGGTTGGCTACGCTCTTGCGGATCGCGCAACGGCGGTTCAGCTCTGGGAGCCTGCCTACACCACACTGCATTCCAAGAAGCCCAGCATCCGAATGCTCGATCTCAAGATCCAGGATAGCTGGAAGAAGATGTCGGGCAGCACCAACATTCCATATCTGGGAGTCGCGGCTCATGTTGACTGGGCCGAGAAGAACAAGGATCTGATTCCAAAGCTCTACACCGCGTACAAGCAGGCGGCGGCATGGGTCACTGCAAATCCCGACGAAGCAGCGAAACTGATCGCAAGCAAGGGAACAGATGACGATCGCAAGGCGATCGCTGAATTGATCCGTGCGAACGATCGTCTCGGCATGAACCTGCGTACGGCGGCTGAGGTGAGCAAGGAAATCAAGGCGGTTTATGCGGCGGGCAGATCAATCGCCTTCCTTCCCTCCGACCCGTCTCCCGCAACGATCTACCAGGGACCGATGAAATGACGGCTGCGCAGTATCAGGAGTCGGGCGCGTCCAGACTGGGCACGGCGGCACTTCGCGGTGTGGCATCCTATGTCGTGCCATTCACCGTGATCGCGGCGATCTGGCAGATCGCCTCGCTGTTCTTCCCGCCGTTTCTGTTTCCGTCGCTGGTGGACGTCTTCTGGCGTTTCATTGGCATCGTCACGGATTGGTCCCAGTTTGTAGATGTTCTCGCGACTGTGCTGCGCATTCTCGCCGGGCTCGCCGGTGCATTTTTGATCGGCGCGTTGCTGGCTGTGCTGATGGCGCGTTCGCGCATGGCCCATGACTTTCTCTCGCCAGCCTTGACTCTGTTTCAGGGTATTCCGGCGCTGTCGTGGGTCGTGTTCGCGATCATCTGGTTTCATGGCATCGAGTCTCGTATTTTCTTCATCATGGTGATGACGACGCTACCGGCGTTTTCATTCCAAGTGCTGGGCGCGCTTCAGGCGATGTCGCGAGATCTTACCGAGATGGTCATGAGCTTCCGTCCATCGCGCACAAAACTGTTCACGGCGATGATTATCCCGGCGATTCTGCCGGACATTCTCACCGCCTGGAAGGTCAACCTCGGAAACGCGTCGCGCGTGGTCGTGGTGGCTGAACTTGTGGGCGCGACAGGTGGGGTCGGTTATCAATTACTTCAGCAGCAACAGGTCTTCGATATGGCAGGAGCGCTGGCTTGGACACTGCAACTCGTTTTCTTCGTTCTTGTTGTGCAGGCGATCCTGACCCTCATTGAGAGCGTCGCGTTCCGCTACCGCGCAATCTCGGAGCGCACGCTATGATGAATGGTCTCGAAAAATCGGCAATCTCTCTCGATCAGGTATCGAAGGTCTTTGGCAAGGCTGGTGGTGCCGGAGCTTTCACCGCGGTTGACACCCTGGATCTGCAGGTCGCGCAGGGACAGATGCTTGCGCTGCTCGGCAAGACCGGCTGTGGCAAGTCCACGATCTTCAACATGATCGCGGGATTGACTGAACCCACCAAGGGACGCGTGACGGTGGATGGTCACGACCCTTTCCGCGATTTCGATGCGTTCCGCGGCAAGATGGCGATTGTTTTCCAGGGCGATCGGCTGTTGCCATGGCGGACGGCGATCGAGAATGTCCAGCTTGGACTGGAGATTCTTGGAAAGTCGAGTGAAGAGCGCAGGTCCATTGCCGAGCGTTGGCTGGAGACGCTGGGGCTTCGTGGACATGAGAACGATTATCCGCACGCGTTGTCGGGTGGTATGCGCCAGCGTGTTTCGATCGCACGTGCGTTCGCCACAAACGCCAACATTCTGCTCTGCGACGAGCCTTTCTCGGCGCTGGATGAGATGACGGCTCGAAAGCTGCGCGCCGAGTTCGTCAAGCTCGTGAAGGAAAACGGCAAGACAGCGGTCTTCATTACGCACTCTATCAACGAAGCGCTCGAGATTGGCGACCGGATCGTGGTCTTAAAGCGGCCAGCCAACATCGCGATCGATGTTTTGCTGACGCCAGAAGCCAAGGCGGACAAGCAGGATGTTATTCGCGGTCAGATCCAGGGCGTACTGGCTGCATAAAAATAAGAAGGTCAGGGAGACGGTTTTGTGAAAAGTGAAATCGAGAAATGGACTGGGCCGATCAAGGCAATCGGCGTCCAGATCGACTGATCATCCCCTGACTGCGGATCGCGCGCTTTTGCGGAGAAAGGCTGCGAATTTGCCGATTGCAGTCGTCCCTAGCTCGTGAGAAAGCTAGTGACGAGGGACGAGCATGTCCTGTTTGTGCATCGGGATTAGCGGCAGTCGACCTCCTGCCAAGTGAGGAAACCAGTATATGGCTACGGCATCTCCGACCATTATCTACACCCTGACCGACGAAGCTCCAGCACTGGCGACGGCATCTTTTCTGCCCATTGTACGCGCGTTCGCTGCGCCGGCCGGCATTGATGTTGCTACGAGCGATATCTCGGTGGCCGCCCGTATCCTTGGCGAATTCCCGGAATTCCTGACTGAAGAACAGCGCCTGCCGGATAATCTGGCCGAACTCGGTCGTCTGACGCTTCTACCGGGCACCAATATCATCAAGTTGCCAAACGTCAGCGCCTCGGTGGCGCAGTTGAAGGCCGCCATAAAGGAACTGCAGGACAAGGGATACAACGTTCCCGATTATCCCGACAGTTCAAAGACCGACGAGGAAAAGGCGCTTCGCGCGCGCTACACCAAGTGCATTGGCAGCGCCGTGAACCCTGTCTTGCGCGAGGGAAATTCCGATCGCCGCGCGCCGCTTGCCGTGAAGAACTATGCGCGTAAGCATCCGCACAGCATGGGCGAATGGAGCCAGGCCTCGCGCTCACATGTCTCACATATGCATCACGGCGATTTCTATCACGGCGAGAAGTCGATGACGCTCGACCGCGCGCGTGACGTGAAGATGGAGCTTATCACCAAGAGCGGCAAGACAATCGTACTCAAGCCCAGGGTGTCGCTTCAGGATGGTGAAGTCATCGACTCCATGTTCATGAGCAAGAAGGCTCTGCTGGCGTTCTATGAGGAGCAGATCGAGGATTCCTACAAGACCGGCGTGATGTTCTCGCTGCACGTCAAGGCCACCATGATGAAGGTTTCACACCCGATTGTGTTCGGTCACTGCGTCAAGATTTTCTATCGTGACGCTTTCGAGAAGCACGGGGCCCTGTTCGAAGAGCTCGGCGTCAATGTCAATAATGGCATGGTCGATCTTTACAACAAGATCGCTTCCCTTCCGCAGAGCAAGCAGGACGAGATCAAGAACGACCTGCACGCCTGCCACGCGCACCGGCCCGAACTGGCGATGGTCGATTCCGCCAAGGGTATCACGAATTTTCACTCGCCGAACGATATCATTGTCGACGCTTCGATGCCTGCGATGATCCGTAATGGCGGCAAGATGTGGGGTGCCGACGGTCGTCTGAAGGACGTCAAGGCCGTCATGCCGGAAAGCACATTCGCCCGCATTTATCAGGAGATGATCAACTTCTGTAAATGGCACGGCGCATTCGATCCGAGGACAATGGGTACAGTACCGAATGTCGGTCTTATGGCGCAGCAGGCCGAGGAATACGGCTCACACGACAAGACGTTTGAAATCCCAGAGGATGGTGTCGCCAACATCACCGATCTTGCGACAGGCGAGGTGTTGCTCAGCCAGAATGTCGAGCAGGGCGATATTTGGCGCATGTGCCAGGTCAAGGATGCCGCTATCCGCGACTGGGTGAAACTTGCCGTGAGCCGTGCCCGGAACTCTGGCATGCCTGTGCTGTTCTGGCTCGACCCCTATCGTCCGCATGAAGCGCAGCTCATCGCAAAGGTCAAAACGTACCTGAAGGAGCACGATGTCTCCGGCCTTGATATCCAGATCATGAGTCAGGTTCGCGCCATGCGTTATACGCTTGAGCGTGTCATCCGCGGTCTCGACACCATCAGCGCAACCGGCAACATTCTGCGCGATTATCTCACCGATCTGTTTCCGATCATGGAGCTGGGCACTTCAGCCAAGATGCTCTCGATCGTTCCACTCATGGCAGGGGGCGGCCTCTACGAAACCGGTGCGGGCGGTTCAGCGCCCAAGCATGTGCAGCAACTAGTAGAAGAAAACCATCTGCGCTGGGATTCTCTCGGGGAGTTCCTCGCGCTTGCAGTCTCGCTGGAAGATCTTGGCATCAAGGCGAACAACTCGAAAGCTAAGCTCCTCGCGAAAACGCTGGATGCCGCCACCGGCAAGTTGCTCGACAACAACAAGTCTCCTTCGCCGCGCACCGGTGAATTGGACAATCGCGGAAGTCAGTTCTATCTCGCGATGTATTGGGCGCAGGAACTGGCAGCTCAGACCGAGGATAAGTCCCTTCAGGAGCGGTTCAAGCCACTCGCTGAGGCGCTTACCCGAAATGAAGAAAAAATTGTAACGGAGCTCCAGGCAGTACAGGGCAAACCTGTAGACATCGGGGGCTATTATCTTCCCGATCGGGGAAAATGTGCGGATGTGATGCGCCCGAGCGCTACGTTCAATACAGCGCTGGATCAGATGGCATCCCAATAGAATTTGATGGGGCCATTGAGGATTTGAATGCGAGATTGCGGTGACACGCCGTGAGAGGCGTGTCCTCGTGGCAGTGTCATGATGTTCGATTCGACCGCTCGAGAAGTTACGTCTGACATCGATTTGGTAGCCAGGTCTCCGGCGGCGCTGGTGAGACCGCTAGCAATGTTCTGATTGCGTCCGAGGCGCCGGCGAAGGGCGCCGGAGCTCAGCTCCAAGCTGACAATAAGAGCAACCGGTCGATGCGACAAGCATCGCCGTGCTTGCCGTACGGCGGAAGGCTGCGTTTGCGGGCGTCGTCAGTACACATCGGTGGACGCGGCATCGGCGCGATGGCGAGATCAAATCGCTACGCCAACCTTCTGATTGCTGGATAGCTTCTTCGCATTCTGCGGCTGTGTAGGCGCCTCCTTTTTCAACCTTCCTCTGTTCGTCTAGCGGTTGTGGGAGGAATTCCACACGACTTGACGGCGGTGTTTTCATTGCTTACGAACATTCGTTAGTAATAAATGTCGCCATTTTAATGGGCGTTTTACAGGAGGCTGCTTATGCACGTTATTATCGTTGGTGCAGGAATTGCGGGCATGACGGCTGCCATTACCCTGCGTCAAAAGGGTCACGATGTGACGGTGCTGGAGCAGGCATCCGCCCTGAAGGAAATCGGTGCGGGTATTCAGCTTGCGGCGAATGGATCGCTGGTGCTTCGAGAATTGGGCCTTGAGGAGGCCGTCGCAAAGGCCGGTGTCATCCCGCAGTCCTATGAGATGCGGGACATCAGCACCGGCAAACTGCTGAACCTGTCACCTCTGGGCGATATGGGGACAAAGCGCTGGGGAGCGCCACTCTACAACATCCACCGCGCTGACTTGATCGATATTCTCGCCCGCGCTGTTCCAGCAGGCGTGCTCAGACTCGGCGCGCAGGTTGAGGATTTCGTTCAGGACAATGATGGCGTTACTGTTCGCCTGACGTCGGGCGAAGAGGTGCGCGGAGATGTCCTTATTGGCGCGGATGGCATTCATTCCGTCGTCCGCAAGCAGCTGCGTGGCGAGGAGCCAACGCACTTTTCCAATATTCTGATGTGGCGGGCGCTCATTCCGGCGGAGAAGTTGCGCCATATCACTCTTGAGGAAAAGGGAAATTATTGGTTCGGACCGGGCCGGACCCTGATCACGTACTGGGTGCGCTCCAATAATCTCTACAGCATCCTCGCTTCGGTTCCTGTCACCGAGGTCCAGCGCGAGTCCTGGACCGAAAGCGGCGATATTGAAGAACTGCAGCGATCGTTTTCGGATATCGAGCCGCGGGCGCGCCAGATGATGGAGCAGATCGAGACCTCCTTCCTCACCGGCATGTATTACCGCGATCCGATCGATCGCTGGACATATGGGCGCGTCACGCTCATGGGCGATGCGGCCCATCCGATGGTGCCCTTCCTTGCGCAGGGCGCCTGCCAGGGTATCGAAGATGCCTGGACGATGGCGACCGTGCTGTCGGATGTTTCAAGCAAGAATGTCGGGGCGGCGCTTCAGGAATATGAGCAGCGACGGCGTCCCCGTACAACGCGCGTGCAATCCGGCGCGCGTGCGATGGTCAAGCTGACGCACGAGTCCGAAGCCGATCGCATCCGGGCGAGAAACGGCCGCTGGAAGGGCATGCAGCATATCGATCCCATGACCGAGACGACATGGGGATTCGTCTGGGGATATGATGTGCTCGCTGCGGTGAAACAGCCTGCTGGTGAAGTTCTCGGTTTGTCGGCGACGCGTGAAGGAAAAAGTCTGAAGCGTCCTGAGAGCCAGCGCGCCTTTTCCCTCTGGAAAAATACCTTCTCGCCGGAGCAGGTCGCCAGAGGTCACGACGGCCTTCGTGAGGGATACGAGGAGTTTCTAGCGAAGAATTTTCCGCTCGCGCAGGATGTTGCCGTCGAGGCGGTCGAGTTGCGTGGTGTTCCGGGGCTACGGGTGCATGCGGCCAAGAAGAAAGCCAATGCGCCGACGGTTTTGCACTTTCATGGCGGCGGATATGTACTTGGTTCGGCCCGCGGCTCCCTGGAGTATGCGCATCGACTGGCTGAAACGGTCGGAGGGACGTGCGTCACCGTCGACTATCGTCTGGCGCCGGACCATCCGTATCCAGCAGCGATCGACGATGCGCTTGATGCGTATCGTGGCTTGATCGAGAGCGGCGTTCCGGCGTCATCCGTCCTTCTGAGCGGAGAATCTTCCGGCGGCGGATTGGCGATTGCGGTGGCTCTCGCGCTCAAGACTGCGGGCGACACGCTCCCGGCAGGAATTATCGGTGTTTGCCCGTTTTCGGATCTTACCTTACGTGGACGGAGCGTCTCAATGTTTGCAGGCGATGATCCTGCGGCGAACAAGGACATGCTGGCCTATCTCGGTGCTTCCTATTTCCAGGGACATGAGCCGACCGATCCGCTGGTATCTCCGCTGTATGGCGATCTCGCCGGCTTGCCGCCCATGTTCCTGACAGCAAGCGAGGGGGAAGTGTTGCTGAGCGACACAACGCGTCTGATCGAGCGGGCGAAAAGAGCGGGCGTCGATGTGACGTCACGGATCGTTGACGACTCCGTTCACGTCTACACGATCTTCCCGTTCCTGCCGGAAACCGTCTCGACCATGAAGGCGATTGGCGAGTGGGCCGGCACGAAAACCGGCCGATAGGCACGAACCGGACAACACACCCAAGCGGTGCTCGATGTTTCTCGAGCATCGCAGCACTCAAAATCAACAAACGCAAACATAAGGAGGCATTCATGAGGGTGCTTGGACGATTGATGGCTGCATCGGCGCTGGGTTTGCTGATGGCCGGAGGCGCGCATGGACAGGGAATTTCAAACGGCACAGTCAAGATTGGCGTGCTGGGCGACATGTCCGGCGTGTTCCAGGATCTCAGTGGTGCAAGCTCGGTTGCGGCTGCAAAAATGGCCGTGGATGATTTCGTCAAGAACGAGAAGCCTTCCTTCAAGGTCGAGCTCGTCACGTCGGATCACCAGAACAAGCCGGATATCGCCGTAAGCCGCGTGCGTGAATGGTATGACGTCGATGGCGTCGACATGGTCACGGATGCAATCAACTCGGCAGTTGCGTTGGCGGTATCGGGCGTCACGCGCGAGAAAAACCGCGTGCTGATGGTGACGGGCGCCGGGACGACCGCGCTCATCAACGAGCAGTGCTCGCCGAACACGATCCTTTACGCCTGGGATACCTACGGTATCTCGAATGCGCTTGCCGGATCGATCACGCGCTCGGGCAAGAAGAACTGGTATTTCCTTTCGGTTGACTATGCCCTCGGCCAAGCGATCGAAAAGGATGCGACAAGGGCTATCGATGCCGCGGGAGGCAAAGTTGTCGGCTCGCGCAAGCATCCGACAGGAACTGCGGATTTCTCGTCGTTTGTGCTGACGGCTCAAAATTCCGGCGCGGACGTCATTGGGCTGGCGAACGCTGGCGGCGATCTCATCAACTCGGTCAAGGCCGCTCAGGATTTCGGTATCACACAAAAGCAGACCATAGCGCCAATGGCTGCGACATTGATGGACATTCACGCGATCGGCCTTGCGTCGTCGCAGGGGCTTATGCTGGTCGAAGGATTTTACTGGAACCGCAACGATGAATCGCGGGCATGGAGCGAGCGATTTTTCAAGGAGCGGAACAGAATGCCTATCATGCTTCAGGCCGGGCTCTATTCCGCAATCACGACCTATCTCAAGGCCGTAAAGGAAACTGGGACCGACGATGCGAAGACGGTTCTCGATCACATGAAGAAAATGGAGATCAACGACCTATTCGCGAAGGGAGGCCGGATTCGCGCCGACGGACGCATGGTCTACGACATGTACGTTCTGGCAGTGAAGAAGCCGGCGGAATCCAAGAAAGCGTGGGACTATCTCGAAATTCGAGACACCATCTCGGGTAAGGACGCCTATCAGCCGCTCTCCGATTCAAGGTGTCCACTGGTCAAGAACTGATCAACGACCTCCCACAACACCTCGTGCCGCGGACGATCTTCGCGGCACGCTGCTTTCCGGGTGCCGGGTTCAATGGAACGGCAAGAGTTTCGGTTTCGATAAAAACTGCGAGCTTGAATATGCGAAGCGACAAGCGATCATTGAAGACGTGGCCTCGCCGGTTGCCCGCATCGATCGAGCCGCCAGCTACATCGTTATGGGACAGTCTTGTGGTGAGCGAGCAGCGTTATCCTGATCGTGCTGCTCTGATCTTTCTCGGAACATCCACAACCTACAGGCAGTTAAGGGAAGCATCCGAGAGACTGGCCGGAAAGTTGTACGCGTTGGGCGTGAAGCGGGGCGACAGGGTTCTGGTGGTCATGCAGAATTGCCCTCAGCTTGTTATTGCGCATCTGGCCGTTGCCCGAGCCAATGCGGTCGTCGTGCCGGTGAATCCGATGAACCGGGCTGAAGAACTACGTCATTATATTACGGACGCGGAAGCCAGGGTCGCAATCACGACAGCTGACCTTGCGGCGGTACTGGCGGCCGCGAGTAACGATCTCGACGAAGGGAATGGACTTTCCCATCTGATCGTTAGCCACTTCACGGACGCGATTGCGGCAGGCGATCAATCCGGCGTGCCAGAACAGTGGCGGGACTGGATGCTCGCGCAGCACGATTTGCCAAAACTAGGCAGGGGGCACGTCTGTCATTGGCGCGAAGCGATGAAGGCGCACGACCCGCTTCCCGAGCTTGCTGTCGCCCGAGGCGATCTTGCACTTCTGCCTTATACCAGCGGAACGACGGGTCTTCCGAAGGGCTGTATGCTGACCCATGGCAACATCATGCACAATGCGGTCGGAGCTTCGTTCTGGCTTGATGGCACACCGGAAATGGTGAACCTCACGGTGCTTCCGCTATTTCACATCACGGGCCTCGTCTGTGTGATGCATGCCTCCATTTATTCGAGCGGAACCATGGTCATCATGCCGCGGTGGGATCGTGAGATTGCCGGCCAGCTCATCACGCAGCATCGAGTGAGCCATTGGACCTCCATCCCGACAATGATCATTGATCTTCTGGCAAGCCCGAATCTGGGGGCCCATGATCTGTCGAGCCTAGTTTATATCGGAGGGGGCGGGGCAGCGATGCCCCAGGCCGTCGCGGAGACTCTCCTGGACAAGTTTGGGCTCAAATTTGTCGAAGGGTATGGAATGACCGAATCGGCCGCGGTTACGTTGTTTAATCCGTGCGACGATCCCAAGCTTCAGTGCCTCGGAATTCCGTTCCTCAGTGTGGATGCCCGAATCATGGATTTCGAGAGCGGAGCTGAGCTTTCCGATGGCGAGCAGGGGGAAATCGTTGTCCACGGGCCGCAGGTTTTCAGTGGATACTGGAAGCAGGCGGATGCGTCCAAGAATGTTCTCATCACGATCGACGGAAAAACGTTCCTGCGTACCGGTGACCTCGGTTACAGGGACCCGGATGGCTACTTCTTCATTACGGATCGCCTGAAGCGGATGATCAATGCTTCGGGATACAAGGTGTGGCCCGCAGAGGTCGAGACCCTTCTGTTCCGGCATCCGGCGGTGCAGGAAGCTTGCGTTATCAGCTCGAAAGATAGCTATCGGGGTGAGACCGTAAAGGCTGTTGTGGTGGTCAAACCGGCTCACCTTGGCGTCAAGGAAGAGGAGATCATCGATTGGTGCCGAACCCAGGTGAGTTCATACAAGGTGCCGCGGATCGTGAAGTTCGTAGACGCGCTTCCCAAAAGCGCTTCCGGAAAGGTGATGTGGCGCGTCCTGCAGGAATCTGAATCGCGGGAAGCCTGATATTTCTGAATGACCGATGGGCGAATTCCAGCAGGAGACCGGTCATCTCAGGGGGACCGAGTTGCCAGTTTGCCAAGGCTCGGTTACCTCTCGCTTGGGCCAGTCGGCCTGTTGGAGCGGGGCTATGAGCCGGACACCGATGAAACGTACCCGGACCGGAGCGCGGGTGCCAGCGGACGAGGCTGCTCTCAGTTACGTCGATCAAGCGGTTGATGAGGGCGCGATTGTCGAGCGGCCGGATACTGCGGCCGGGCGGATGCGAATTCGCATCCTTCTCACAGCTATCGGGTTGGTCGCGGAACGAGGTTATGAAACCTGCAGCATGCGCACCATTGCAAGTGCTGTCGGGCTGCGAGCGCCTACGCTTTACAACTACTATCCATCAAAGGAAGCGTTGCTGGTTGAAGCAATCGATTTTGGAATCGATAATTTCTTTTCGTACGTCTTGAAAGATATTGATCAAAAGGATCGAAGCGGGCGTTTGTTCGAGATCGCGCGGCGCCATATCGATTACAAGCTTCGCCATCAGGTAATTGCCCGCGCCAATGATCGTCTGATTGACCCACAGTTTGCAAAATTGTTTCTATCGGAGAAAGACCGCAAGCACTTCGCCAAGCGGCTGGACAACTATCGTTACAAGATTCACGATCTCGTAAAAGACTTCGTCGGCGATAAATCTCCTGTAGACCCCATGTTCGTTACGCTGTCCATCATGAATCAATGGGACCGAGCCGCTTACTGGTACAATCCCGGTGGCAAGCATACACATGCCGAGACGTTGGACCAGTTGCTGATGCTTACCGCGAGACTACTGGCCACCGGCAAGTTCAAAGGCTGATTGCCCATTCCGGGGATGCATACCCCCTGCCTTGCGCAGATCCATGTCATTCTCGTAGCATACATTACTAAGGGCCGACGGGATTGTGCGTTTACGAGCCCACTCCAAGACCTGCATCCGGTCTGGCATCGCTCGGCCGCACGCACTGACAGAATAGAGAAATGCCTCTGCTGCAAATCCTGCGCCCCGCGCTTCCCATTCTGATCGGTGTCTCGATCATGCTCACGCTCAGCATGGGACTGCGGCAGAGCCTCGGCATCTTCTTGCAGCCCTTGACGCAGGATATCCGAATCTCGGTTTCCGACTTTACGCTGGCGCTTGCGATCCAGAATCTCACATGGGGATTGCTGCAGCCGCTCGCAGGCGCGTTGGCGGTGCGCTACGGCTTTCGCCTGATCATGGTGGTTGGTTCGCTGCTCTATGTCGCTGGGCTTGTCCTGATGGCGTGCGCTTACGGGGTGGTGAGCATCGCGGTCGGGGGCGGACTGTTGATTGGAGCATCGCTCGCCTTTACGGCCACCGCGATGTCGATGTCGGTAACCGCGCGTGCGGTCTCGGAGACGGTGCGCTCGACCGTGCTCGGGATGGTTTCCGCAGTCGGATCGCTCGGTGCGATGCTGGCAGCGCCCATCGGACAGATGCTCAATGAAGGCTTCGGCTGGCGCATGGGTCTTGTCGGCTTTGCGGTGATGGCCCTGTTGATGATTCCCGCGGCTTGGTATGCCGGCCGTGTCGATCAGATTTCGCTGCCAAAGCCTGCCCCTGATGATATCGGCAATGCCACTGCTGGGACCGCTGCCAGGATGGCGTTCAGTAACATATCCTTTGTGGTGATGACCGGCGCCTACATGGTTTGCGGCATGCAGCTCGTTTTTCTCACCACGCATTTGCCGTCTTATCTGGCGATCTGCGGGCTCGATCCGATGCTGAGCGCGCAGACACTCGGCATGATCGGTGGTTTCAACGTGCTGGGTTCGCTTTTCTTCGGCTGGGCCGGCCAGCGCTGGAATAAGCTCGCGCTGCTCGGCGCAATCTACATTCTGCGATCTCTGGCACTTGCCTGGTTTTTCATGCTGCCTGCAACGCCTGCATCCACCCTGCTGTTCGGTGCGATCATGGGATTTCTCTGGATGGGTGTGAGCCCGCTCACGGCAGGCGCGATTGCCGAGATGTTCGGGCTGCGCTGGCAGCCGATGATTCAGGGGCTCGCGTTCATGAGCCACCAGATCGGCAGCTTTCTTGGTGCATATGGTGGAGGTCTGCTCTACGACGCACTGGGCTCGTACACCATGGCTTGGCGTATTGGCGTCACGCTCGGACTGGCCGGCGGGATCGTCCAGGTTGCATTTGCCCTGATCAAACCGTCGCGGCCGCCAGCGTTAAAGACCGCATAGCGAATTAAGCGGCGGCAAACGATAACAGAACAAGGATAATCGACATGAGTTCCGTTGCGAGCAGATCTGGATCTCGTGAACAAGCCCAGCGCGCCGACTTCGGCCGGGTATCGGTTTTCTTCGGAGAGAAGAACGGAAAGTATCCTGATGCCAACCAGGTATTGGTTCGAGGCTCGGACACGCGCGCAGCTTTGGATGCGCCGATCGTGTCGAACTACATCGGAGCCGAGTTTGATGCGACTGAGCTGGTGATCATGGGCCATATCCACGAAGATCACATGGCGGGATTGCATCGTTTGCCCGATGTTCCTGTTCATGTGCACGAAGCGGATTTGGAGGCCGCCCGCAGCTGGGAGGGATTGCTGGCTGCCTTTGGCATCACAGATCAGACCCGCGTCTCAGAAATGCTGGCCCGATTCACGCGTGATTTCTTTTACACTCCACAGCCCGGCGCACGGGGATATGTGGACGGAGCATCTTGGGATCTCGGCCAGGTGCAGATTCGTGCTTTTCACATGCCCGGCCACACGGCGGGCCATTGCGTTCTGCTCGTGGAGCCTGAGGGTGTAGCCTTCATTGGCGATATCGATCTGACCGGGTTCGGACCTTATTACGGTGACGCATCCTCAAGCCTGTCCGATTTTCGCCGTAGCCTGGCGCGGCTGCCGGACATTCCGGCGAAGGTGTGGATTACTGCGCACCACCGCGGTGTCTATACCGATCGTGCGCGCTTCATGCAGGATCTCGCTGCCTACGCTGCAAAACTCGACGAGCGTGAGCAGCGCCTTCTGAAGATGCTCAACGAATCTCCGAAGACGCTGGTGCAGTTGGTCGAGCAGCGGCTGCTATATCCGCCGGGATTTGACGGACCATGGGTGATCGACGCCGAGACCCGCACGATTTCGCAGCATCTGGCCGAACTCGTTGCGGACGGCAGAGTGCAACTGCGTGAAGGTGTATATCGGTCTCGATGATTGAAGTCGCTTGTTAATTCCGTGCGGTTTCGTCGAACTTGACGCCGCCTCCTGGCAATCGGCACACTCGCGGCCAGCATGCCAAGTCTCACTTCGGCGCAAACGCCGGCCCCTATGCTAACCTGATCGCGGTGCGCGCAGCGGACGTGGATAGGCCGTGGGCCAAGGTACCGGTCGAAAGTTATCAGACGCCCGAGGTCCGCGACTTCATCCTTACAAAGTTCAAGGGAGCGGTGCTGTCGGCCTGGTGAATTCCGTCCTGGAAAACATGCAATAGGACGGCCAGTATTCCGTCGGCGCTTCGATTTTTCCTCCGTTAGCAGGTCGCGAGAATCGCTCCGTTGGCGCGGACAGGTCTCACCACTCCGCGGCCGTTGAGGACTTACAAGACGCCCTTTGCGCGATGAATTGCCTCCATCACGCGGCGTGGCGTCATCGGCGAATGCAGTAATTCGACTCCCAGCGATTTGAGTGCGTCATTGACGGCATTGCCAATCGCGGCGGGAGGAGCAATCGCACCGCCTTCGCCAAGACCCTTGACACCGAATTCCGTATAAGGTGATAGCGTTTCCATATGCTCCAGCTGCGGAGATGGAACCTCGGTTGGTCCTGGTAGCAGATAGTCCGCGAAAGTCGATGCCAGCGGTTGACCGGATGGATTGAACGGCATCTCTTCATAGAGCGCTGTGCCTATGCCCTGTGCGAGTCCGCCATAGATCTGGCCATCGACGACCATCGGATTGATCAACTTGCCGCCATCCTCGACGATGACGTAATCGAGAATCTCGATATCACCCATTTCAGGATCAACCGCGACGACGGCTATATGCGCGGCGTAGCTGAAGGTTCCGGAATCGCGTACCGGCTTGTAGCCAATCGTGGTTTCAAGGCCGCGCGGATCGACCGAGGCAGGCAGATCCTGAGGGCGCCGATACCAGGTGTGAGCGATTTCCTTCACAGTCACGCTTCCCGATGGCCCGATCACACAGCCTTCCTCAAGGCGTACGTTAGCAACATCGGTTTGCAGCAGATGCGCCCCGATGCCTTTGATGAGGCCGGCGATTTCCTGCGAGGCGCGTGACACCGCGCCCCCTGCCATCACCGCTGATCGCGAACCCCACGTCCCGGTCGAGTATGGCGTGTATTCGGTATCGCCGTGGACGAGCTTGATCTTCGCAGTCTCGATGCCCAGAATCTCGTGGGCGATCTGCGGCAATGTTGTTTCCATACTCTGCCCGTGCGAATGGACACCGATACGCAGCTCGAGACCTCCATCCGGCGTGACGCGCGCAGTGGCCTGTTCGTGTCCCGGGATCATCGGGATTCCCCAGCCGGAATAGACCGATGTGCCGTGCGCGCCCTGCTCGCAATAGATCGAAAGACCGATGCCGATTAGTCTGTGGGTGTTTTCCTGCTGTTTGCGGATGGCGTCGAGATTGATCCTTGCCATGGCGCGTTTCAAAGCTTCAGGATAATCGCCGCTGTCAAAATGCTTATTGGTAATGTTGTCGAACGGCATCTGCTCAGGCTTCACCAGATTTTTCAGCCGCACCTCCAGAGGATCGAGTCCTGCCTCGCGCGCGACGGCATCCACCATAAGTTCCATGGCATAGCAGACGCCTGTGCGGGCGACGCCGCGATAAGGGAGAATTGGACACTTGTTGGTTGCGACCGACCAAGTCCGGCAGCGATATGACGGAAAGTCGTAAGGCCCCGGCAGGATGCTCGCAATCTGCGCAGCTTCGAGACACGCCGAGAAGGGATAGGACGAGTAAGCACCGGAATCGACGGTTGCTTCGCACTCGATGCCGCGCAGGGTACCGTCGCGGTCCGCGTATGCGGTGATCAGATAATGATGCTCCCGGCAGTTTGCGCTTGCGATGAGATGTTCGCGGCGATCTTCGATCCAGCGAACCGGGTGTCCGCAATGCATCGCAAGCCAGGCGAGGCAAACATCCTCCGGCGGCATGAGAGCTTTATAGCCGAAGCCGCCTCCAACGTCCGGCGAGATGACCCGCACCTGGCTCTGATCCAGCCCCAGACATTCAGAAATACCGGTTCTTATGATGTGCGGTTGCTGCGTGCCGGTGTATAGCACCAGCTGATCGAGCCGCTTGTCCCAGTAAGCAACGGTGGCGCGGCCCTCCAGCGGCGCCATGCATTGCCGCGCTGTTCTGATTTCGCGTGTTACCTTGATTGGAGCGTCGTAGGCGGCCTCCATATTCACGTCGATGTACGTTTCCAGAAAGACGTTGTCGCCCCAATGCTCGTGAATGAGCGGCGCATCCGGTCGCCGCGCGGATAACATTTCGCTGACGACTGGCAGTTCATCGAGATCGAGTTCCACGGCCGCGGCAATGTCCTCCGCCTCGGCGCGTGTACCGCCCACGCACATCGCCACAAGCTCGCCGACCTGCCGGACTTTTTCGTGCGCCAGCAGGGGTTGTTCCGAATGCTTGAAGCCGGGGAGGCCCGACGCCGCAATGATCGGCTTGACGCTGGCGAGATTGGCGGCGGTGAAAACGCGATCTTGGAGTTCCGGCGGGATTCGCACGCCGAGGATTTTTGCATGGGCAAGCGGCGAGCGGACGAAGGCGACATCCCTAAGCCCGGGCAACTTGAGGTCGCCAACATACTGGCCGCGACCGCGTAAAAAACGGTCGTCCTCTCTTCGCAACAGCGACGCGCCGACGCCCTGAGAATCCATCGCCCCTCCGATCTCGCCGCTTGCAACAGGCTCGGTTGCTTTATATCATTCTATTTATAGAACAACAATGAGATAGAGAGACATGGTCCAGATTGTTATTGTTCAGCCCTCCGGAGCTTCGTTTGAACTTGAAGTGCCGGAGGGTTGGAGTCTGATGCAGGCCGCAGTGAAGAACGGCATCGACGGGATCGTAGCGGAGTGTGGCGGTTCCTGTGTTTGCGCCACCTGCCATGTCTACGTCCAGCCGGAGCGCCTCGCGGAACTGCCGCCGCCCGGCGACGATGAACTCGAGCTCCTGGATGAAGTGAAAGCTGAGCGGCGTCCCAGCAGCCGCTTGTCGTGCCAGATCAAGTCTGCTGCCGAGCTTGATGGACTCATCGTCACCATTCCCGAGCGTCAGACATGACCGGTGCGGATTCCCACATCGTTATCATTGGTGCGGGGCAGGCCGGCCTGCAGGCCGCCGAGACACTGCGCAGCGAAGCGTTTGAAGGCCGGATAACGTTGCTTGGCGCTGAACCGTACGCTCCTTATCAACGGCCTCCGCTTTCGAAGTCGTGGCTGACGGACAATCTGGATGCTGATCAGCTCGCGTTGCGCGATTATTCTGTGCTGGAGAGGAAACAGATTGATCTTTGGACCAGAGCATCAGTGTCAGCGATCGATGTGAGGTCGCAATCCGTCCTGCTGCATGATGGGCGCGCGTTGACCTATACCGGCCTCGTTCTCGCCACAGGGGCAACTCCGCGCCAGCTTCCCCAAGCGCGAGACGCCGGCGATCTGGTCTGCACTCTGCGGTCTCGCGCCGATTCAGACGCGATTGCGCAGGGACTTCGGAGTTGCGTGCGGAGGGAATTACCTCTGGTTGTGGTCGGGGGAGGGTTCATTGGATTGGAGGTCGCAGCAAGTGCGCGCAAACTCGGTATCGCGGTCACGATTCTCGAAGCGGCGCCGCGGCTGCTGGAAAGGGTTTTGTCCCAAGATTTGTCCGACTGGTACGCGAGGCTGCATGCTGACCGCGGCACAACATTGATCTTTGGTGCGCGGATCGCTGAAATTCGAAAAACGTCGAACCATGTTGCCGAGGTGGAGTTCGTTGACGGACATTGCATTGTCGCTGGGCTGGTGGTTGTGGGAATTGGCGTGACGGCCAATGATCAACTGGCGCGGGATGCCGGGATCGCATGCGAAGCAGGAATCATTGTGGACGCATGCGGTCGCACCTCAGTTCCGAATATCGTCGCCGCAGGAGATTGCACGGTTCGCCGACTGTCTGATGGTACCATGCTTCGGCTGGAGTCGGTTCAGAACGCGGTCGAGCAGGGCCGGTCGGCAGCACATGCACTTCTCGGCGTCGACAAGCCCAGTCTGGGAGCGCCGTGGTTCTGGTCGGACCAGTATGATATGAAACTACAAATTGCCGGCTTGTCGCGCGGAGCAGACACGCATGTTCTGCGCGGAGACATGGAGAGCCATTCGTTTTCGATCTATCATTTTCGTGAAACACGTCTTGTGGCAGTCGATTCGATCAACGCTGCAAGGGATCACATGATCGCGCGGGACCTGATCGGGCGGCAGATTTCCCCAACCGCGCAGCAGGCTTGTGACACAGCATTCAATCTTGCGAAACTTCGGACCGCTCAAGCCTAGTTTCTGCTGCAAGCAAAATGGAAAGCGGCGGCGGTTTCCAACCCGCCGCCGATCCTTGGCAGTTATTTGCTGACAAGAACGACCTTTCCATCGTCGATCTTCACGAGGTGGGTCGTCGCCGGGCTCTGCCCACTTTCTGAACCTGCCGGGCCAACCTTCTCAAAGACGATGCGGCCGGTCAGGCCGGGGTAATCGACCTGCCAAAGAGCCGCACGGATCTTCTCTGGTTCGGCGACACCGGCTTTCTTAATGGCTGCGGCAAGCACCTGGATGCCGTCATAGCCGCGCGCGCCCTCCGGCAGTCCGGCAAACGGAAGGCCGGTCTTTTCCCACGCCGCGATGAAGGACCTGGCGGCTGCCGGGTCGGCCGATGTTTCCGGAAACCACGGTGCAAACATCGCGTCATGCAGCGAATTGTTCGCCGCCGAGCCGGCTTGAGCAATCAACTGGTCCGGTACGGTTCCACCGGTCGTGATGATCTGCCGCTTGATACCGAGGGCTTGCGCCTGCTTCATCACCAGCGTCATCTGTTCCGGGCCGGACGTCGTGAAGAGCGTATCGCTGTCCGTGCTCTTGATGGTCGAAAGCTGCGAAGACATATCTTGCGCCGCGGCGTCCATATGAAGTGTCTTGTTGACCGTGATGCCCTTTTCCTTGAGCATCTTTCCGAATTCCGCGGCTGCACCGAGTCCCCAGTCATTGTTGACGACAAGGAAATCGACCTTCTTGATCTTCAGCGGTTCGACGAAGCGGGTGAAGCTCTTTGCTTCCATGCTGTTGGTCGGGCTGATCCGGAACACATAGGGGTTGCCCATGGTCGTGATCTTGTCGGCGCTGGAGGTCTCGACCAGCATAGGAACCTTGTATTCCATCAGCTTCGGCATGACCGCGAGTGTATAGGTCGAGCTCCACGCGCCCATCATCGCAGGCACCTTGTCTCGCGTGATCAGCTTCTCCGCGACGTTCGCGGCTTCGGTGGGATTGCTCTTATTGTCTTCGATGATCAGCTGGATTTTTTTTCCAAGCACGCCCCCTTTTGCATTTATGTCGTCCGCTGCGATCCTCGCGCCATTGGTGACGAAATTCCCTGACGCGGCGACCACGCCTGTCAGGGGCTGATTGACGCCGAGCTTGATGGTTTCCTGAGCTATCGCGCCTGTCCCGACGCTGGTTGACAGGATCGCTAGCAATATTCTGGACCAAGACGTCTTCATCGAATGTTCCTCCCTCCGGTTTTCACCCGCCCGCCTGCTAGCGGTGCCAAGTCACACTATCACCCTATTAATAGGATGACCAAGTCACAAATCTGATCGATGCGTGCTATTTATTGAAGCAATCTGCACGAAAATCTTGCTTTGTACGCTTGCTATGTATCTCTATCATACTATAAATGGAATGATTGGATTGACAGGAAGACACTTTTGAAGTGCCGAATGCTGCAAATCAGCGTCGTGACAGCCGCGCGTCCTGCGCGCCAGGTGAGTGCGGAATGGATTTGAAGGTTGCGCATCTTCGTCGTCTCGTTCGGTTGAGTGAAGCCAGGGTGAATCTGCCTGAGCGCATCTTGCTCCATGCCGGACCGCCTTACAAAGGTACTCCCCCCGGAGCCGTCATGGCTGCGGCGGAGCAAGCCGCCGTGATCGGCGGCTTTGCCAAAGATGCCCCGACTGCGCGCGCGATGCTTGAATCGGGTTCGCTTCCGCTCAAGCCAGCGCAGGACCACGGCGTTGCTGTTCCGCTTGCGATGGTTGTTGCTCCGTCGATGTGGTGCTTCGAGGTCGGGGACAGCGATAGCGTCTTCCATTCACCTGTCTCTGAGGGGCCACCGCCAGCGCTGCGTTTTGGTTCAGCAGACCCGCTCTGCGGTGTGCGTGCGCGTGATTGGATCGCGGAAGCGGCTCGCACGATCAATCCGCAGCTTTCCATTCTCCCGGACGTTGAATCGATGATGCGACAGGCGCTGCGCGAGGGCGATGACTGCCATGCCATCACCCGTGCAGGAAATGAACGTTTCCTCGAACTCTTGAGTAAGATGCCGGCGGGGTTGGTGGCCGACATCAGGGCAAATCCGGGATTCGTCTTGGGTATCTGGATGGCATGGGCCGCCTGGAAATTGCATACCTCGGCAAGCGAAGTCGTGGCCATCGGCGGCAACGGTGTTGAATTCGGTTTACGCCGGCGCGGCGAAACACATTGGGCCACTGTACCATCTACGCCACCAACGGGAATTCGTTTCGATCCGCAGCACGGCGCGCCCCCGCTCGGTGCCATCGGCGACAGCGCGCTCGTCGATGTTTGCGGATTCGGCGGGCAGGCACTGAACCATGCGTCGGCGCTTACGTCGGAGTGGGCGCATCTGCTTCCGCTGGATGCGCAGTCGCGCGGGTGCGCAATCATTCATCGCGACCGGGGCGTCATCGATACAGATGCCGTTCGCGCGACAGGTGTTACGCCAATCATCAACCTTGCGATTCTTGACGAAAGGGGCGCTGCCGCCCCGATCGGAAGGGGGTTTTACATCGTGCCGCGCTCACTCTTTGGAATTGGAGGCTAGGAATGGACCTGACGGGAAAGGTGGCTGTCGTCACTGGCGGTGCGATGGGTATCGGTTATGCGATATGTGAGGCGCTCGCGAAGCAAGGTGCGTCGATCATGATTGCGGATCTTAAGGGAGCAGCGGCTGCCGCCGAGAAGCTGCGCCAGAGTGGATATGAAGCCCATCATGTCGATGCGGACGTTTCCAGCGAGAAGGACACCGGACTCATGGCCGCGGCGGCCATCGACAGGTTCGGCCACATCGATGTCCTTGTGAACAACGCGGCGATCTATTCGACATTATCTCTTAAGCCATTCGAACAACTCACTGTCGATGACTGGCAAAAGATGCTGAACGTCAATGTTATCGGGCAGTTTCTGTGCTGCAGAGCCGTACTGCCGGCATTCAAGAAGCAGGGCTCCGGGCGCATTATCAACATCTCGTCCGGTGTCGCCTTCAAGGGAAATCCGGGCATGCTGCACTACGTCGCTTCAAAAGGCGCGATCGTGTCCATGACGCGGACGCTCGCGACAGAACTTGGCGAACATGGCGTTCTCGTCAACAGCGTCGCTCCAGGATTCACGTTGAGCGATGGGGTTCAAAACAACCACGAGTTGGCGAACACGGTATCGGGATTTTCCGTGCGTAACAGGGCGCTAAAGCGGGACATGCTGGCTGGCGACGTCGTCGGCGCTGTCGCTTTCTTTGCGGGCCCGCACGCGGCCTTCATCACCGGCCAGACGTTGGTCGTCGATGGCGGTGCTTACTACCACTGACGGCTGCGGAATTCTTGACTGTCGAAGGGAAGCAACAAAATGAAATACGTTACCAATGCATGGTACCCGGTGGTGTGGGCCGATCGTGTTGGCCGGGAGTTGACTCGGCACGTGGTGCTCGAAGAACCCATCGTCATCTATCGTCTGGAGGACGGAAGCATCGCAGCTCTTCAGGATGCGTGTCCGCATCGTCTTGCCCCTTTGTCGCTGGGCAAATTGAAGGGTGACAACATCGAATGCGGCTATCACGGCATGACATTCGACTGCAGCGGAAAATGCGTCCTCATTCCGGGGCAGGATGTGATTCCGGGCAACGCGCTGGTCCGCTCATACCCGCTTCAGATCAAGTACGGGCTGGTGTGGCTTTGGATGGGCGATCCGAAGAAAGCCGATCTCAGCAAGATGTTTCATCTGCCGCAGTATGAGGCCGAAGGCTGGCACGCCGTGCAGGGCGACACGCTGCGGATCGAGTGCAACTATCTCAGCCTTTGCGACAACCTGCTTGATCCGGCGCACGTCACGTTCGTTCACACAACAACTCTTGGCACTCCGGCCGGTGCCACCGTTCCGGTGAACAACGAATACCGCAACAACGAAATCACCGTGTGGCGATGGATCCGCAACGGGCCGGCGATACCGCTTTTCTCGAAGTACGGCAAGCTCACCGGGTCAGTCGATCGCTGGCACTACTACAATTACTCGACGCCGTGCTACTTCGCGATCGACATGGGATCGTGCCCTGCCGGTTCGATTCCCGATACGGAGGACAGAGATAAGGGCGTTCGGATGTTCGCCTGCCACGTTCTGACGCCGGTCGATGAACGAACGGTGCTTCAGCACTGGTTCCATGTCCGGAATTTCCGCACCAACGAGCACAACATGGACGCCTCGCTGACCGCCGATCTCGATATGGCGTTCAAGGAAGACAAGGTCATCCTGGAGCGAATCCAGCTCGAGGAAGAGCGCGACCCGAACTACAAGCGCATCATTCTGGGAATCGACGCGGCGCCGATGAAGATGCGCCGGATGGTCGATAAACTTATTATCGCGGAACTGGAGTCTGCCGGGTGAGCTGACGATCCATACACAATCGCGCGCGCCAAAGATGATCTCTGGCGCGCGGACACTTCCTCTGTACTGCCTGGGGTTTCGGCCCCAGGATTTTTTCGGGGCGGGGGCTTCGCCGGAGCGTTTGGTTAGCTGCGATTCATCAGATCGCGCCGAAGCGCGAAACAATTCCGGTGGTAATGAAAATCCGCGACATAGATCGCAACATTCCGGTCGTCCAGAAGAACGATCCTGCAGTCGGCGGTGGGCTCGCCAAGTCCGATCTTGAGCAGGTCGGCGACCTCGGGATTCGCTATGCCGATCGTCACCGTCTGATAGGCGTGACTGATCGAGATATCCTTCATCTCCATGATGCGCGGCAGGGCCGGTAACCGCGTGAACTGTTTCCGTTCGCGTGCGAATATCTCCTGCGACAGGTGCAGGTTGACGACCGAGAACGGTTCATCCCCGTTGTACTGCACGCTTCTCAGCAGCGCATATCTATGCGCGGGGACACCTTCGCTCTCGCCGAGGGGAGGGCTGGCAACTTTTTCCTCGATATGGACGATCTCGACGCGATTGTCCTTGATCGAGCTGATAAGGCCGTCGAGGTCATTGGCGATGTTCAGCCAGTGCCGTTCCTTCGGCACGTAGGATACAAAGGTGCCGAGACCTTGCCGGGAATCGAGCATTTTTTCTTCGCGAAGAATCTCGATGGCCTTGCTGATGGTGATCTTGGCGACGCCGAATTCGGCTTCAAGTTCTTCGATCGTCGATATCTTGTCCCCATTCTGCCAGCGGCCCGCTTCAATGCGCTGCCGCATTACCGATGCCAACTGCAAGTACAGAGGCATACGGCTGCGGTCGAAAATGACAGAGAGCTTATTCATCTCTCTATTATAGAGTAGTCCTATATATAAGGCGAGGCGAGTTTCGAGATCTTCTAAGCGCCAACGGATCATGCGAATCTTGACGTGGCGGCCGCGAGCCAACGCTTTGATCCGGACGCAAAAAAGCCCGCCGTTGGCGGGCCTTGAGTGGCAGGGATGA
>JGI24120J20309_1000119_pt1 | contig 60521 bp, 53 predicted proteins | sample SubbioAug_CSW13A_FD_20309 | JGI IMG/M metagenome (IMG submission 20309) | reverse complement strand
CGAGCCGATCCATGCCGGCGAGCGCTTCCGGCAGCCGCGCCCGCGGGATCGTGCCGTCCATGCAAAGATAGTCGGGCGCGATGCAGCTCACCGCCGGAAAGGCGTTCTTGCGTCCTGCCCAGAACTGCAGCCGCTCGGCCTCGCTTGTGGAAGCCCGTATCGTGCTTGCGCCTTCCTCGCGCGCGATATCCTGCACGACGCCGACGAGATGATCGACTTCGGCCTGCGGCCCGTCGAGTTCGACGATGACGAGCGCTGCGGCGTCGAGCGGATAGCCGCAGGGCTGGAAGCGCTCGACCGCACGAATCGTCGCCTTGTCCATCATTTCGAGGCCAGCGGGGATGACGCCGCGCGCGATGATCGCGCCGACGCAGCGCGCCCCCGCCGCCACGCTCGCAAAGCCGAGCAGCAATCCCCGCGCCATGGGCGGCTTTTGGAGCAGCCGCACCGTCACCTCGGTGACGACGCCGAGCAAGCCTTCGGAGCCGGTCATCAGGCCGATGAGGTCATATCCCTCGCTGTCGAGATGCTTGCCGCCAAGGCTGATGAGGTCGCCGCCCATCAGCACGACGTCGAGTCCGAGAATGTTGTTGGTCGTCAGGCCGTATTTCAGGCAGTGAACGCCGCCGGAATTCTCGGCGACATTGCCGCCGATCGAACAGGCGATCTGCGACGACGGATCCGGCGCATAATAGAAGCCCTGCGCTTCAACGGCTTTGGAGATCGCCAGATTCTGCACGCCCGGCTGGACGCGCGCGCAGCGGTTTTCGTAATCGATTTCGAGAATGCGATTGAACTTGGACATGCCGAGAAGAATGCCGTCCTCGAGCGGCATCGAACCGCCAGACAGCGACGTGCCGGCGCCGCGAGGCACGACCTTGACGTTCATCTCGGCGGCGAGCGCCATGATCGCGCGCACCTGTTCAACGCTCTCCGGCAGCGTGACGACCAGCGGGAGCGCCCGATACATGGTGAAGGCGTCGCATTCGTAGGCGCGACGCGCGACCTCGTCGACGATCAGGCTTTCGCGCGGCAGTATGGCCGCGAGGCGCGCAATGAGTTCATTGCGCCGCGACATAATCGCCGGCTCGGGCTTCGGCATGAGAAGCGTCATGGACTCGCGCCTCCAACGCGAGCGAGAGCGCTGCTGAACCTGCAGCTATTCGCCTAAACGGAGCATGGACCCTGCTCCGGGCTACGCCCTATGGTCCGAACGTTTAGAGGAGCCTCGAATTGCCCGCAAGCATGGCCCGATCGCGCAACCACTAGAAATACGCGGATTTCTGGCGCTTTTCATTAATCCGCCTATGCTAGGTGAGATCGATCGCACGCGGAAACACGGGCCGAAGGGAAATGACCAAGACCATCCTCATCGTCGAGGACAACGAGCTCAATATGAAGCTCTTTAATGATCTCTTGGAAGCCAACGGCCATGCGACGCTGCAAACAAAGAGCGGCTTCGAGGCGATATCCCTCGCGCGCAACCACCGGCCGGATCTGATCCTGATGGACATCCAGCTGCCCGAGATCAGCGGTCTGGAAGTCACCCGCATGCTCAAGGAGGACGATGATCTGCGCGCCATTCCCGTCATCGCGATCACCGCCTTCGCGATGAAGGGCGATGAGGAAAAGATGCTGCAGGGCGGCTGCGAAGCCTATTTGTCGAAACCGATTTCCGTAGCGAAATTCTTGGAAACGGTGAATTCCTTTCTCGCAGAGAAGCGCTGAGAGCTCTGTCTTCACATGAGCGCGCGCGTTTCGCCTCATTAACGATCTGCCCGCGAAGGGCCGCGCACCGTGCAACCGTTACCGTGTCGGCTCTGATCGGCCCGACCGGGGCGTCCGGTCTGGAGTCGGGCGCGGACGACTTCCATCGCCAGCCCGTCGATGGTCCAGCCCGCCGGAGCGGCGGCCCTCTTGAGCGGGCTTGCAGGCGACGCACGGCTGAACTATACAGCGCGCGACGACGTCAAGCCGTCCGGCCTCCCCCCAAGAGGCGTCCGAATAAAAACGGGGCCATAGCTCAGTTGGGAGAGCGCTTCAATGGCATTGAAGAGGTCGTCGGTTCGATTCCGTCTGGCTCCACCACCCAACTTCAGGAACTTGCTCCGCTTTCTTCCGGTCGCTCTTAGACATGTCCGGGACTTAGCGGGGTGAAAGACCCTTCTCGACGGTTTCTGGGCGAGAATTTTGTTTTCCATCGAGACTCATGGCACTCGCCATTGCTGGTAGGAATGAGCAGGAGACCGGTTCGAATCCGCGCCCCTCGTGTCGCTCGCGACTGGGTCTCGGAGGGATATTCGGCGGTGCTCATCAGTCCGCCGCAACGAGAAGAGCGGATCAGCTCGCCGGGTGGGCTGTCAACCGACAAACGGTTCCGACTTCAGTAGCGCCGGATCTGCAACGACTTCGCTACGCCTGCGGGCGCGTCATTCCCTTGTAGACGACAATGACGTCGATACGCTCCACCTTCACAAACTCGTGTAGGCGTTGCATGCGGGCCGCTCCATGGAGCCGCCGGAATACCCGCCGTCATCGAAATAATCGCGCAGCAGTTTCCATGCTCATGCGCCTGGCTTTTGACACAGGCCGGCGCCGGCAGCGTCAGATATGGCGCACACGATCGAGATGGCGCGCCTCGGGCTTCTCCATCGTGCAACGTTTACGTTTGGAAGCGGAACCCGAACACATAAAGAGCGCCAAAATACACTCCGGCTCCAAAAGACGAAATCACGCACAGTTCAAGTATCTGATTAATTTCCATATCATTCAACTGGTTCCGAAGGAAAATAACTAGTAGCGCCATGACGCAGCAGGAAGCAGCAACTCTCCATAGATTCGCTGCTTGTTGGATAAAACCTATCTGGACCATTTCTCGCACAGCCAGCAAATATGCAAAATACATGATGACGGAAACCACTCCCCGGCCTGCGATTGCGCCGATAACCGAGAAATAGTACAATCCTAACGTCACAAATATTATTTTCATGATCATTTCTATAAGAGATAGTATAAATATCGTGTTATTTCTATTCATTGCGAGAGACAACGAATATATAGGCGGATAATATGCGTATAGCGTCGTTCCCAACGCGAGCCATCGCAAATATACTGCAGCATCTTTCCATTGATGCCCAAGTAACAGATCCACGATCAAATCCGCCGTTAGAGAAATGCCAATCGACGATGACGCCGCCAGCATCATCGTAAAACGTGACGCCTTCAAATATGCGCTTCTCAGTCGGTCGGGATCGTGTTTTATTCTTGCAAGAGCCGCCATGACTGGTTGCATAGCTGGCCCGATCAAACTCTGTGTCGGCAGAACAGAGAGGTCATTTGCCATTGAATATTTTCCCAAATCAGATTTAGTGATAAAGTAGCCAAGTAGAACCTTATCAAACTGCCAACTTATAACTGATATAACTTGAGATAAACTGTACCAACCCATAAAAGAAAGAAAATCAGCACGTTTACTGAGCGAAAATGAAGGGCGAAAAGGCGCAAAGACATAGGATAACAGCGTCGTCACGAGAGACGCTGTTATGCTGCTAGCCGCAATCGCCCAATATCCGCCCCCATAAAATACGAGCCCAACGGCGACACAAAAGGCCAGTATTTTTCCGAGCAACTCCGCCATGAATGCCTGTCGGAAACTCATTAACCTGATGAATTTGACCATACTCGGATTGTAAATGCTGCGAACTATGGGCCCCAAGGCGAGCACCACCACCAGAGCCGTAAGCCGACTGTCATGAAAGACGACGGAGAAAGGATACGCGGCGGCGAGTATGACAAGAGAGAAAAGAAGAGCTCTAAGGACGCCCAGGGTGAACGCGGTATCCAAGTGAGATTTCTTCAAGGACCTTAGGCGCGTGAGCGCTTGAATCAGTGGAATTTCGAACACGCTATCTAGGGTGGTGACCAGGCTTGCAGCAAGCGCCGTCAGACCGAAGTCCGCTGGAACCAGCATTCTCGCCAAGACCAGGACGGTTACGAAATCGATGATACGACCTCCCATTCGGGAGGCGATCAACCAGCCGGCGCCGAAGACAGTTTTCTTTGATAGCGTCACAGGCCCATGCATTTCCGTATTCGAATCCAGCGCTCAAACATTTCTCTAGCCTAACTGTTCTCTCTCTAACCGAGATCTCGCAATTTCACAGCTGCCGGCATGGCGTGAATCTCCGCGCCAAATTGGACAGTGCATCTGTTGTCGCCCTTTGTTTTCCCCACACGGGCCCCACAGCCTCTTTGATTGACCTGTCGGCAATCAACTCACGCGTCGAACGATAACCCAGCGCGCGATGCGGGTGAAGTTGGTTGTAGTGGTCGAACCATTCCGACAGCGATCGAATGAAGCTTTGCGCATCGTCTGTAGGATGGACGCGGCAAAGTCGTGTTCGATCGAACGCACGAATGCCTCGGCCGTTCCTTTCGATTGTGAACTTTCCACGGGCGCGTCAGCGCCTCGAAACCGATCTCGCACAACTTGCGTGTTTCGCCTACAATGTAACAGGAGCCGCTGTCGGTCAGCCAGTCGATCGTTAGTCGGCAGTTGATCGATTGGTTTGACGCGCTGTTCGACGGCCGCGAACATGGTGTCGCGAACATCTTCTCCCTCGATGCCTTCTGTCGTCGCGAAATAGCTCACAGCCTCGCGGTCAGCGTGCTTTGCGATCACGACAACGCCGCCTACCCACGTCAGCTTTTGCTGTGCGTTGACTCACTGAAACCAATCAGCGCCTGAATGAAACCGAGGAACGATCTGCGGCCTGTATCAAGTCGATACGCGAGGAGAGCCCTGCCTTTGTCGCTTGGAAGTAGTGAAAGGAGAAGGAAGAAGCCTGTCATGACGAACTTGTGCCTCGTCGCAAAAGGCTCGCGCATAAGGCTCGAGAGCAACGGCCGCAGCATCTTCCATCCCGGCCGCCGTCCTGAGACGAGATCAATGTACAAAGCACGCTCACGAAAATAAAAGGCCTCTTCCGCGCTTACGAGTTTCGCGTCCGGTTTCAGGCGATCGACTATTTCGCGCAGATGTTTCATCCTGAGCACGAAGCGACGGAGGTTGCGCTCAAGAGAAGGCACATCGGGGATTCGGCCAAGTCCCGACTTGTTGCGGCCGTGGACCCGATAGCATCCGAGCTCCTCAGAGAGACTGAGAACGTCACCTAATAGAGGCGCCGCGAACAGAATGACTCCGTCGACTGCTGTGTCATAGTCGGCTTTTCGCAGAAATTCGCAGAGGTCACGGCGAAACACATTTCCTGAGGTTGGCGGTGACTTGTAAACGCCGCTTCTAAGCACGCGACTCAAGAGCTCGTCGCGGCTGCGGAACGCCTCCAGAGAAATCCGGCCGCCCGTAGGATTGCCGTCCGCGTCGATCCGCGTCAGTCCAAACTGAAGCTTTGCTATGCTGGGCTCAAGTAGGCCGATAATCGTGGCCAGGGCGCCCGGCTTCAGTTCATCGTCCGCATCCAGAAAAAGCACGAATGGCGCTCGAGTGCGATCGAATCCATATCGGCACGCGGCGACCTGACCACTGTTGTCGATTTTGAAAGCCTTAACGTCATAGCGGCTAATTGCGTCCCATGAACCATCAGTCGAACCGTCGTCGACGACGACAACCTCGCAGTCGTGACGGCCTTGATGAAGAACGCTCTGAATGGCGCGTTCAACGAACAATTCGTAGTTATAGCAGCTTATGACCACGGCTAACTTCGGGCCATCCGCAGTGCATAACTCCGAAGGAGGCTCAAGCATATCGGGTTGTGGGGCGCGGTTCATGGTCGAGGAGTCAACTCTAATGTCTTGGGCTTAAGAGTGCCGTGGCAAATTCATGAAGTCTGGCGAGCGACGCGCTCTGTTCGCAGATATCAACGTCACACTGACTCTTTTCCTTCCCCCGCTATCAAGGGCGCCTACATAAAATATACATTGGCAGGAATAGGCACGCTGGAATGAGTTGCGCATTAACGGATCTTGGCAAGCTTTCACGCTACCAGCGTAGGTAGCCCTTTCACGTGCATTTTGCCGCGCTCCACAGCCTATTGCCCCGGCTCGAGTCATTGCCGCCGACAGCGCATGTTGGATTTTCAATGCGCCTGCGTGCCGTGTCGGAATGTTACACAGCTGACGATCATCGGCAACCGATTTTGTCTTTGCAATCATCTAGCTTTTCGCCGCCGCCATGATCAGCTTGAGGGCATGGGGCGCGGCCTTTCGCGTGCACTGTGCGATGCCGGACCCTCGCGAAGGCGCTTTGGATCGGGTTCGGCGTGCGCAGATGGATGCAATTGGTAAAAGCGAAACGTCACAGCGATCGACCCTTACGACAATGTGCTCGCCGAGACGATCAACGAGACTTATAAAGTGGAAGTGATGTGGCGGAGCGCGGCCCTTGGGGTCCAGACTTCTAACCACGCGCACGATCCTCGCGCTGATCTGCTTCTCCATTTCGGGGGAGCGCGACGGCGAGCGCGTGCCGACGTGAGGATTGCCAGGACAAGACTTTCACCTGTGTGAGGAACTGGCCGCCCTTCGAACCTTTACGCCGAAGTCACCACGCTTGTGCGCCTTGCGCTTACCGATGAATTCGACCTCAAGCGCATGCAGCGAATACGCCTTCCGCGTGCGCGTATAATGCGCGATGCGGGCGCGCTTGCTGGCCACCTCACAGGATCGTCGCAGAGGCACGCCGTGTTCTTGGCCAGGCGCACGAGCCGCTCGCGGGCGATGCATGAGCCCGCGCGTGGGTGTGAACGGCTTCCGCCGTTTTACGTGCCTATAAAGCTACTCTCGCCAGCCTCGAATTCACGTCCCAAGGACAAGGGCGGGTTGTTTCGGTCCTACCTTGGCAAGTGAAAACCCGTTACGAATCCGGCACAACAGCGGACACCAAAAATTCTTGATTTATCCCCTTCCCTTGGGCAAACTAAGATGCCGAAGGTTGAAATACATGAAGCTTGCATAATGTTGGTGCGGCAAACCGGCGTTCGGAGCGATGCCTTGGATAACTTTTTTATTGCACGAGATTTTGACTGGCAGATACGTCGATCCTCTAATCTTGATCGTGGACTCAATTTAATTACAAGGCACTTTGGAGTTACTTGTGATACTGCGAACTTCATCGATACCTTGATCCATCGTATTACGGGAAAAAAGTTCTCCCCCACCCGCTCGGGCATGGCTACCAACGTAGAACAAAGAATTAATATGTATCATCTTGTTTCTCAGGTATTAGCATACAATGTTGAGGGTGATCTTGTGGAAGTAGGATGTTTTGAAGGTTTATCTGCGACTCTATTTACGAAAGTCATTGCCAGCTTTAAATCCAAAAAAAAGCTTTATGTGTACGATAGTTTTGAAGGATTGCCGTCAACGAGAAGTGTAGACGGCAATTCTTATAAAAAAGGCGACCTATTCACAACCCAGGATGCATTAGTCAACAACTTTAAAATGCATGCGTTAGACCTGCCTGTTATCCACAAAGGATGGTTTGAAGACACCCTTCCCGATAGCCTTCCGGAAAGCATATGCTTCGCACATTTGGACGGCGATCTATACGATTCCATACTCGTTAGCCTCAAACATGTTTATCCGCGCCTTTCCAAAGGGGCCATTTGTCTAATAGATGACTATTGTGATCCTAGCATCAATCCCGATGGGTGGAATTACTTGCCAGGGGTCAAGAAGGCGTGTGATGAGTTTATGGCGGATAAGCCCGAGGAAATCTGCTATATTTTCTCTGGAGCATTTTCACATGCTTTCTTCAGAAAGGGCGCTTCGCCGATGGGCTGAACTTCCTTCAGCAAAACGCAGAATTGGACGGCTCGGTTCCTGAAAACAAACGATTGTCGGTTAGGTAGGTTGGAGCGTTGAAGTCGTGATTTTGCAGTCTCGCGGCGCGCGCATTTTGCCCAAGTCCCGCGCGCATAGACTTGATTCCCAGCTGCGCCCGAATCGCGCCGCTTTGGAGAAACGTGATCGCGATCCAGGAGCGGGGACGATTAGGGGAAAGTTCCCGAGCTTGGAGCATAGCGGTGCAAGGGGGGCAGCCCTGCTGAGAAGCCATTTCATTCGCTCTGTCGATTACGCATTCGCCCGAAAAGCTTTCATCTGGCTTTTTCAGAATGCAGCCGATTAGGTGCAGTTTCAACACGGGTCGGCAGTCTCACTTCTCGCCCCGCGTGACCTCATTTGCTTCGTTACAAGACTCGGATGGATAAGGTTGACACCAACGTGACCAGGATTCTCATAGTCCATGAGAGGATACGTAGATGAGTGGATCTGCTCAGAAGATATTGAGTTCATTGAGACATTACGCAGGTAGACCCATCCTAAATTCAGGACGGTTATTTCCTGATCTAACGGTCGACTGGCGGCCGGAAATCGACGAGGTTCCTACGGCCGCTGCCGTGCAAAGCACTTGGGCGGATTTCCAGCGCAAAATCGCTCAGCAGGCGTTTTCCGCCGGCGCGTTACGGCCGGATTTTCTTCGATCCAAAATGCTGAAGCAAACTGTCAGTCTGCCACAGTATCGCGTCGGCCAGAAAATCATCAGAAAGCTGAAGGCGGACCATTTAGGCAAAATGCTGCTTCTTATGATAACGGATTCTCCCTTCGGTAATCCCTACCTTCTGCCGGGATACCCGCTACTCAGTTCTGTTGGCGCACAGAACATCTACTATCTCGTGTTGCTGAAAAACCTTCTCTCCGAGAACGTGCTGGAATATAGGGGAGACTTTGTCGATTTCGGCGGCGGTTACGGTTATTTTTCGCGCGCCGTCGTGACGGTAAATGACACATCGCAGGTCCATATCATCGATCTGCCGATCATGAGTGTGATACAGAAAGCCTTCCATCAGGCGACACTGTCCGCTGCTCGCCACTCGCGGATAAAGTACCACAATTCACTTGCCCTACAAAACGATTCAAACTTGCTGCAGGAGGCTAACGCCTGGCTAATGAAGCCGTTCCACTTTAACGCGACATTTAGCTTGTCCGAATGCGACCTTGATACACAGATGTTTATGTTAAAACATATTGTGAGCCGCTCTGGATCCTTTCTCATCATCTACGCTAGCCAGTACAATGGCGTTGATAATGAAGATATCTACAAAAACAAGATTCACGACCTATGCAACGATCATGAGATCAAGCATCACGTTTGGGACGAATACACTTACGGGAATATTGTTGTAGGAACTCGGAGAACTTAGCTTTGCCTATCCCCAGTCATCTGGAACAGACGTTCATTGCATTATGGGCTCGCAATTTTCTTTGAGAGCGGGCGCGAGTTATGGCTATTTGCGGTGTATGGCGCTGATCACGGCGCAGAAGCCCGAGATCGCCAAGTTGCAGCGCCGTATCTAAGGATAAATGTCGGAGCGCTCGGCGCGTGTGATCGATCAACTGCCGCTTAAGCTCGAAGATCTGGAAGCGAACGCGACGGAAGACGAACTGGCGGCGGAACAGGCGGCGCCAAAACAACGACGGTCGCCAGCTTCGAACGCAAACGGCCGCAGCAGCGTGACGCCTACCGAGCACCTGCCGCGCAAGCGTGGTGATAGAGCCGCCGACCGCCTGCCTGCTGCGGCGCGCGGTTGCGTCTGCTCGAAATCCCTCAGCCGCTTGTCCTGATCGCTAGTTCCTGGCGCCAGCGGTTACGTCATTCCCGCCATCAGTTCGCACAACGCCGCGCAGAGGGCGGCATGCGCAGGGTGTAATGCCAGTCGGATCAAATGGCTTCCGCACCTTTTAGCACCTAGGGCATGACAATTAGATTGGACAAGCGCATGACAATTTCACGTTACAGCGCGCTCAACCTGGATTAAAGTGTCGTAATGTTGGGTGATGCGTCTATTTTTTGCCGCGACGGGATGAACCCGGTGGCCCATTCGTCTTGACGCGGGATAGGGAATTTGATTGTGGGACGAACCATAATGCAGCGTTGCTTGAAGTACTTTATCTCCGCAGCGGCCTATGCAGCCTACATAGTGGCACGGAATTGCTCCTTTCGAAGAATGCTGTTTAATTCAATCCGGTTGAAGCGAATTGAGACTGAACGCTTCAGAGGAGTCGAGGAGTACAGATTCTTACTTTACGCTTTCTTGAATCGTGACGCATCTAGGTCTCAAATTCTCCAGGATCTTTGGGTGTGTTATCAACTCGGCGAAAAGCGACGGGGCTTCTTCGTAGAGTTCGGCGCGACCGATGGCGTCGTGAACAGCAATACCTGGCTGCTGGAAAAAAAATATGGCTGGAAGGGCATTCTAGCCGAACCAAATCCGCTCTGGCGCGCGAGGCTAGCCTCGCATCGCGACTCCGCAATTGACTGCCGTTGCGTGCATGCGAGCAGCGGAAAAAAAGTGTCGTTCCTGACGACCGATGCCTCGGATCCAGAATTGAGCGCGATTGCCGAGTTCTCGGATGGAGATCATTTCGCGGCGGTGCGCGCAAGCGGGACCGCCATAGAGATTGAGAGCGTATCGCTTAACGACCTGCTGCGCGAACACAGCGCGCCCGTTGAAATTGACTATATGTCGATCGACACCGAAGGCAGCGAATACGCGATCCTTTCAAATTTCGATTTCTCTTCTCATATTGTGAACCTTATATCTGTTGAGCAGAACCGGCACACAGAGGCCAAAATCGAGGCGCTGCTGGCGAGCAAAGGGTTTGATCGCGTTTTTAGAGAGTTCTCGCAGTGGGACGGTTGGTACGTCCGGGCTGATCGGCGGCGCCAGCACTCAAACTTCGAATTGTCAGACAGCTGAACGGTCGGACTGGCAAGGGTCGCCGATCGCAGAACCAGCCGCCATGAGGCTCAAGCTCAAGGCTGGAGACACAAGCCTTATCTCTACATCAGGAGATAAGGCTCGTCGCTTCCGTCCTCGTAACATCTAATGTGTTGGACTTTGGCGAGCGGCTGATGCGTAAATTTCGAGCGTCTGGCGAGCGACGCGCTCTATGCGCAGATGGTCAATGTTAAACTGACTTTTTTCCTTCCACCGCTGCAAGGCCCCTGAATTTTCAACGAGCGAACAGATCGCTGCAGACAAGGCTGTCGGATCGCAGGGAGGAACAAGGATGCCCGCCTGCCCGCGCTCCAATAATTCGGGAATTCCATCGACATTCGTCGCCACGATCGCACACTTTGCCTCGCGCGCTTCCGACAACACAAGGGGGGCCGGATCGGCGTGCGACGGCAGGACGAAGATGTCTGCACCGCGTAGGAATGGAAACTGATCGTCTTGAGCGCCGAAGAAGGTTATCGCGTTTGCGCAATCGAGGGAACCTGCCACTTTTATATACTCGTCCCGGCACGGACCATTGCCAACGATATATAACCGCGCCGCTGGGTTTCTCCTGTAAACTTCGTCGAAAGCAGGGAACAAATCCAGCAGTCCCTTCCGGGGGTGCAGCCCACCGACAAAGATAATTGCAGGAGAGTCGAGGCGGCGCGGGCTTAGATCCTTGCCCTCGAACCGGGCCGATCCGATCGTCCCGTTCAATACGACGCAGAGTCGTGATTTCGAAATTCCACGCTTCTCCATCGAATGACGGACCGCCTCGCTAACGGCAATGACACGTGTGCCGATTCCCATCAGCACCGAGCTTTTCTGGAACTCGTTGTGAACTGTAGTAATGAGGGGAATGCCTGCGAATTTACATATTGGCCACGCCAGAACCGCACTCGTCATCATGTGGGCGTGAACGACGTCTGGACGCCGACGCTGAACCACGCGCCAAAGCAGCCACAAAGCTCTTAAAAGGGTTGGAAGCCGGCGCTCATGGCTGATTAGAACCGCTTCAACATTATTGGCCGCCAAAAGCGCATCGAAATCACCTCCTCCGCTTGCCATGAAAACGTCATGGCCCAATCTGACTTGAGCGCATGCGAGATCCACTGCAGCGTGAACATGGCCGTTTAAGCGGCGAGTATGGTTTAATAAATGCAAAATACGCATGAATTTTCCTGGCGGAGTTCCAGACAGCAAACGTTTAGCAAGGCGTAGTTTGAACCGGCCATGGCGCTTGCAGATCAGCGCGTCGGCGGTCCAGCCGGACAGCCTTCTGGCGGACCGGCCTCACGCCCATATACGTGAACATAGTCTACCAGCAGCGTAGAGGGGTTTGGCGTCTGATCGATAGGCCATCCCGAGCCAAGCGCCAGATTGACGAGCGGATACAACGGCCCGTCTAACTCGGGCGGAGTCGGTTGGCTCCAGACGCGCTTACCGTCACGAAAGAAAACGATATTCTGTGGGGAAATATCCACGCCGAAGGTGTGAAAATCGCTGACCAAAGCCCCGTCCGGAAAATCAATCCGTTGATGGGCGCCCTTACGCTTATTTTTATCCTTGTACCAAACATGCACGACTGCCTGATAGGCCGAGGTGAACTTGCCATAATATTCGATGACGTCAATTTCGACGTTTCCGTCAGACATGTAAGCTGGCTTTAGAGCTGCTAGCCAAAATGCCGGCCAGGTGCCAGGTCCAGGCGGCATTTTCATCCGCGCTTCAAAATAGCCATAGCGTGTTCCGACGCCGGCGCCCGAAGCATCGGCGGCGGCTATGAGGCCTGCTGTCCAACGCCCCGAACTGTCCTTGGCAGCTGTTATGGAGAGAACCCCATTCTTGACTTCAAATGGGCCCCCTGCGCCTGGATCCACGAATCTGGCGTCGCCGAAATCGCCATTCCAAGGCGTGTGCGCCGTCCACCGAGCAGGACCAATTTTACGCGGCGCGATGCTTTCCACATCGAAATCTTCAATCATCACGGGCCAGAACTCACAGGAGTCGGGCGCTTTGGGTGAAGCCGCACGTGCAGGAACGATATTCATCGCGAGGACAGCAGCGCCTGCCAGGCGACAAAGCGAAATCCACGCCTCCGAGTCTCTCAGCTGCAATTTTTTTATCCTTCTTCAAGGAGCAAAAATCTATTTGGCCAAAACAAGCAATGAATAACCGCCGAGCAGCCGCACGGCAAGATCCTGGTTAAGAGCGTACATCATCCGACGAGGAAACCGCATCATTCGACTCGTGAGAGCCTGGTTGGGCAGCTCCAGACGACTTGCAGTGAAGCCATGATCCACGATCGTGTATCCGCAATCTTCGAGAGTAGCGAGCGCGGTATCCTTAAAAAAATAGTGAATGTGACCGACATCCTGTCTAAGTTTCAATATAGGCCAAGCGCGCAACATAGACTGAACAGATAAATCAAGTGGAAAATGAAAAATCTTGTAAGTCCCAAAAGGCTTAAGTCTCTTAATGAAGGATATGTAGTCCTCCACATGTTCCACAACATCGATGGCAAGAACCAGATCAAAGTGCATACCGTCATCGCAAAATAAATCTTTTAGGTAGAATTTTGTTCTATCAGTCTGTTTCTGTGACGCGCGAAGAAACGCGTGTGGAGAAACTTCATAGCCGGACAGTGTGGCGGCTGGAAACGCCTTTTCTAAAGCTAAAAGAATCTCCCCAGTTCCGCAGCCTATTTCACATATCGTGTCCCGAGGCAGCTGATTTCTGTCTATCAGATTTTGAATATGTCGAGCTTTCCAAGGCGCATCCTCCTCGTGCCATGTGGGATTATTCGCGGCATAGAGGCCGCTCTCGTACATTTGCTTCATTGTTTGGCTCCTGTCGTTGCCGATCTAAGAGTTCGGAAGCATAGAGTGAGCGATATGGCTGAGTAATAGGACGACGACTTACTGATGCAAAAAGTTAGGTGAGCGCCCGGCATATGGGTTTTGGTGGTAAGGCATGGGCGCTTGAGTCGGAGAGCGCCAGCCAAGCGCGTCGCCGAACTCGTGAGCAATCGAAGCCCGTGCGTGCCTAACTGCGCGACGTCCCGCGGCGCTGGCAGCGGCAAGAGCGACGACGTTATCTGCCGCATCGCCGATCATCCGATCTAAAACGAAGGCGGGTTCGACGGTTCCACGACGTGCGCGAGGCTTTGTCCGGACTCTGCAAGCACAGAACCAGATCGATCGGCTCGGCCTTTCTCAGGTGCTGAAAATCAGTTCGGTCCATATTGCCATGAACTTCAATATCCGGCCATCAGGCAAGGGGGCAATTGCGAGAGACAGACCGATGTCGCCATCCCTAGGGTTCAACTTCGTCTGCATCGCAGCGACCGTCAGTTATTGGCTCTGAGTCTGAACCCTAACAGATTGGTCGAGAAAAGCGTTCTCCCGGTTACTGAAATCGCTGTCCGGCTTGGCGCAGGCCAAGCCGGCAAGGACAAAGAACAGCAAACCCTGTTCCACGGTTGGCGCTAGGAAAAGGTCTCCTATGATTAGGGCGAAACAAGCGTTGCGCGCCGCAAGACGGCCGTCCGACACGAAGGTGTGGACTTTACCTCGCCCGAGCCGGAACGCCGTCACCGCGAAGAGCAAGTAGAAAATAGTTCCCGGGACCCCCACATTTGACAGAAGCGCCACGGGAAAGCTTGACGTGCGAACCGTGCCCAAACCCACGCCCACGCCATAAGTATCGAAGAAGTTTTGCATCGCAAAGGTATTCCAGGAACCACGCTGGATTGCAGAACTTGTGTCTGATTTGTTGAAAATCACGATGTCCAAATGATTGGCTAGCAGCGCCGACATCCTGTCGTCCAGTAGCACAGCAACGGTTACGGCCCCAATAAGCAGAGGCGCACATAATATCGCAGCCGAGCTGTACGGCCGTTGGGGTTGAACGCCCAATCGCATGACAGCTGTGGCATATAGGAGAAGGAGGACAGGTAATGTTCCCGCGAGTCCAGAAGACGATGTGGATAGTACAACGAGGAGGAGCGAAGCTAACGCGAGCGCGCCTGTTAGGGCTGGGCGCCGGTTGCAGAGCCACAATGTTCCGGTGAATCCGAGCACCCCGAGGGTCGAGCGCGCAAAGGCCGACGCCTCCGGAAAAGATCCGACTATGCGTTTGAGCCCGTTCACTTGCTCCTCGTTGTGGAGCGTGTACTGAGCGTTCCGAATCGGTTCCAGCAGCCACTGCAATCCGCTGGAATAAGTGATCAGATCAATTACGGCGAACGCCACATTTCCTACCGCATAGGCTAAAATCGCGCTGGCGATTGTGATGAAACCGGCGTAACTCGAAGCGAGCGCTATCGTAATCAAGAAGCAGATAAGGTCTGCGCTCAAATAAACGCCTTGTGTGAAGTTGCTCGAGACCGGTCCCAATGGCACCGTTGAGCCGGTGTCGCCATATTCGGAAACTCCGAGCGGAGCTATTTGCATGTCCCCGGCGAGGAAACGCGGGATCAAGAACCCGGTAATCAACCCGTAAATCACGAGGCAAATCAGCCAAAAGCCCGGTTCTGGGAAACGGGTTGCATTAAGTGCGGACGCCGTGTCCTCGCCGCCGAGCAGCACCGTTAAAGCAACGAACGCAAGCAGAAGATGCGGAGGTTGTATGCTGTTCGAACCGATCAGAAGCGCGGCGGCGGAGCCCAGCAATATCATGACAACGAAAACCGTAAAAATGGCGCGACTGCCCAACTTCATGCAAAGGATGCCTAAGAGAATCGTCAGAACGCCAATTGGCTCTACACTCATGATGCGACTTTATCCCTTTTGTGAGCGCCGAGTGTCCTCACTGAAACATTGCTCCAGCAATGACAACTTAATGCTGACGGGCCAATAACCATCTCAAAAAATGGGCAGTCTCCAACGTCGGCCATAGCGCATGCTTTAGGAACGGAAACTCGCGTGCAATGGCGCCCTCCCGCCATAACTGAGCCTTGAGTGACATCATTTTTTGCAGGAATAAACCGTTAGCTGGAACGTCGAATATTCGAAGAACATCCGGACGTCCAAAATCGACGGAACGGCCTGTTACCTCGAGACATCGCAGCTCCGCCTCCGTCGGCCGGGTTATAGCCTGTTTTAGGCGACGCCAGGAAACTTCAGCGTCACGTAGCACAACGGCGCCGCCGCCTTTCGGCAAAGAATCGATGTACGCGAGCACGCCCAACAACAGCAGATTCAACGCGGAGAGATCAATCGCGCCGAATCTTATGTCGCCACAGTTGGCTCGGATTTCACCTTGTTCATCCTCTGCGAAAAAGCGTACTGAAGGCGTTGCAGGCTCGAACAAGCTCTCAATTAAGTGCCAGTACCGCAAGACGCATGAATATACATTGAGCGGGCCGTATAAATTCTGTTCGACCATCAAGCCGGTCACCCGAGGAAAATGCTCCTCGCCATGACCTTTGTAGTTGCTCCGCGCGAATAACAAAGTCTCCAAATTCACATCGGGAAAGCCGCTCGCCAACAAACGATGCGTGCTGCCATAGAGGCCGGTATCGCACAATATGACCCTGTCCGAGCCGGAGGTGAGCTGTGTGAAATGCCGGGTGAAGAGCGCGTTCTGTTGCTTGATGTCTGCAAGGACTCTGGTCCCGGAACTGCCGTTCAAGAGCGTAAGGAACGAATTTGCGCGAAATGGCTTTTGCCACTCTTCCGAGAGCTCATATGTGCTTCCGCCCAGGGCCATCGCCACATCCGCAAAGGCGTCGCCGCGAAACTCGCGATCGAGTTCTTCTAAAGCGGAACGACTCCTAGTCAGTAGTGCGGACCGCGCCGCGATTAGGCGCGAGATCATGATATTTTCCCGCCGAACTTTGAGCGGCAAAGAAAGTCTCATCACAATGCGCTCGAACGCTTCCCGGATGCCAATTCCGCCCCTGGCGCAAAAAAGCAAACACGGTTCGTGATCCTGTTCGGCTTCGACGACATAAAGCCAGATCATTAAGCAGAACTGAGCCACAATCGGACCCAAGATCTCGCGCCCAAAAGAAGTTGCATCCCCCGAGAAGGGCGACGCCAAATTGGTCGCCCGCATTTCGCTTCTCGCGAATCGATACGTTTCCGTCAGCGCGCCATTGGCCGAACGAAGGTACCTACTATACGCGGGACGCGGCGCATGCAACGCGGTGACGCCCTTTGTCGAAGGGACTTGAAGATCTGCAAGCGGGTCGTCGCCGACATGCACCATGTCGCACAATGGGACGTTCTCGGCCTGCGCGACTGCGACAAACAAACTTCCCTCGCGTTTTGTCAGTCTGCAGTCGGCGCTGCTGTACACGTGATCGATAAGATCAGCGCCGTGAAAATGCTGAATCAGTTCGTGGACATCTCGTCCAGAAAGAGTGGTGTCTGTAATTGCAACGACTCGAGTGCCGGTTCTCCGGTGCGCCAGTAAAATTCTTGCCACTTGTTCGTTCGCGATAAGAGAGCCCTTTTCCACCTGCAATTCGATCCGTACGCGCTCGGCGGCCAGAGAGGCGGGCAAACCAAGCACCGTCAACTGGCGATTGATGATTTCAATGAGCCGCACCTCTCCGTGGGGGCCACCCCATGAGTTCAAGGCTCGAAAGGCGAGCCGTTGAGCACGGAGACGCGCTTCGACCAAAAGATCGGCGTCTATTCGCCAGCCGGCGTGCGCGATTGCTTTGGAAAATAATCGTTCGCCTTGCACGATGCGCGAGCGTTCGCTCACGCTGTTGCGTAGTAACAGCGTGTCGAATACGTCCGTGGACAGCACTTTGATCCGTCCAACATCATTCCATAAATCAGCGACGCTCTTGCACGAAGTCCCCGCGCTAACCTTAGGCGCAGCTGAAATAGCAGATTTCGGGTATGTGAGCATTGACTTGCCCTCGGTAACCGCTGACCGTAATTAATGGATCGAATCTAACGCTTGATGGCGTCTGACGGCGGCAATGAGTTTGGCAGGATCGGCGGTCCAGGTGAAGGGTTTTGACTGTTCGTTGCGCTCTGCGAGAAAGCGATGGATGGCGGCCTGAAGGTCGATGATCGATCGGAAGACGCCGCACTTCAACCGACGCTATGTGAGCTTGGCGAAAAAGCCTTCGACGGCGTTGAACCAGGAGCATGATGTCGGCGTGAAGTGGAAGGTAGCGCTCGAGCCATTTGGCGCACCTTGGGGTGCATGTGAGCGGCGCAATTGTTGAGGATCACGTGCATAGAGCGTTTTGGCGCGGCGCGTATTCCGACGGCGCGTCGACATCGCTCGCCCGATTTGAGCACCTGCACGATCCCGCTGATCACTCACTCTACGATCATCGACCCGAGGCTTGCCCCGTGTGTTGTGTCGGTCGGCAGCAGCGGTTCCAAGCGTGCGAACTGAGCATCGGTCAGCCAAAACAAATCGCGGATCATGAGCCGCCTCCTGTCGGAAGCCAAGAGTCACGAACGCCCGCTGTTGGGAATCTTCATGGGTCCCGAGCCTAGGCCCGTCCTAGTGAATGGCTCACCGCTTGTTGGCTGCGATCAGAGCCTGCGCATGGATTCCCACAACTCGATCGATATCGAATCTTTCAATGTAACCCTTTCGAAAATGGGCAAAAACCTTTTGATCTTCAAGATTATCGACATAATAAAGAATAGCGTCGGTCATCGATCCAACGTCCTCGGGCGTGATGAGACGACCAAGACGACAATCAGTTAAGATCTCCGAGGGTCCAAAATCACAGTTCGTGGCAATGACTGGGAGGCCAAACCGCAAAGCCTCGCATATAGCTAGAGACCAACCTTCCCAGCGAGAGGACGAGACGTAAATGTCGCTTCTCGAGAGCGCCGGGGCCGGGTTAGTAGGATAGTATTCAAAGCTAACATAATCTTGAATACCCAACGCTTCGACTTTATTTCTCAGTAGCTGTTCATCGGCGCCATGCCCGACTAACCGCAATCTCAAGTTGCTGCGCATATTTATTGCACTGGCGAATGCATCAATCAGCAAGTCCTGACCCTTCTGACGATCATAACGCCCTACATTGACAATATATACGAGCCCGTCATCCTGACGCGGTTGCACGTCCCCGACTGAAAAACTGCGGACCGGATTGGGAACCCAATGGCGGGCCACGTCGATTCCAAACATCTGATAAAAAGCTTCGAGCTGCCTGGACGAAGTTCCAAAAACGCCCGCAAGCCGTCGGAGGACAACTGCCTTCATTACAAAAAAAAGAACATGAGCCTTCCAGTGAGTCCGCTCGCGATAAGGATTGCCATGCAGATAGGCGATGAAGCGGTTGTCCAAGCCAAGACTGGCGATCCAGCACAAAACGGTTCCTTCGATCTGCGCTGACACGACGAGATCATATTGATTCTTTTGTGTGACAGAGCGAACCGTCCACATAAAACGAAGAGTGCTGAAGTTCGTGTCGATTTGAATTTTCCGATAGGGCCGGTCAAGCAGGGGCTCGTCTTTATAATTTGAAGTATATAGGACGTCGACCATAAGCGTATCGCCATGAATCTGAGCGAGTCCACTGCAGAGATCGTCGAGCACTCGCTCAATTCCTGCAAATGACGCCGTAGTTGGCGCGATATACAAAACTTTAATTGTCATCGGCTTACCGTTATACTGGCAATACGTACACCACCCATAGCGTATGTTCTCTTATTTAGGCCCATAGCGCGGACTAAGTCAAAGGGAGCGCCGCTCGCCGATCTGCTTTTCGTCCGCGACGGCGACAGGGCTTTCGTCCACGAGACCCCTCCTGTCCTGGCGCCCGGCCGCATTACACGCTAGCGTCATGGCGCAGTTGCGCCTAGCAGAAGGGAGTGTCGTCGGCCCTCGCATGCTTGTTGCGCGGAAGCTCGCCACGGCTTCTGCAAGAGCCGCTCCCGCCAGCGCGAGACGTTGGGTCTTCGAGGTCCGAGTGGACCCATGATCTCGTTCGTGCCAACGCGATCGCAGTAAACAGAACGACGCCGGTCCGCTCGGCATTTTTGATGAGCTTTTGAGCCGCGGTTCAGTCCCTGAGCAGGAGCCTGACCCAATCGGCGAATAAGATGATGGAGACCCGGGGCGCATCGTGCAAGACTCAAACGCACAGACGGGAGCAGTCCACTAGGACGATAGCAAGGCAGAAAAACTGCCACGCGCGTCAACGGCTAGGAAATCGCAAGGCGAGCCTCTAAAATTGTAAGTGGAGAAGTTAGATGCCACAAGATTCTAATAATTTCGATGTAATAATACTAGGTGCTGGAGTATCTGGCTTGGCATCTGCGTTTTTTCTTTCGAGATCCGGACTGCGAGTCTGCTTACTCGACGACTACCCCTCACCTGGCGGCAATCATATTTCGGTCAACTTAAACGGCTTTACATTTGACATCGGCTCGATCTTTTTTTTTCCAGATAATCCGCAGTTCAAAATGTATCCTGATTCAGCCAAATTTTTTGTCCCAGTAAGACTCGAAATGAGCCGAATTACGCCACAGGGGGATGTTCGCCCCTATCCTCTTTCAGTTCGTGACGAATTATTAAAGCACCCCATAGTGTTCCTTAGATCGCTGGCAAGCCTTGCTTTCAGTCGACTCGCGGTCAAGTCAGATGAAAATGCTGAAAGCTACGCTATATATCACATGGGCCGGTATTTTTACCGAAGATCTGGCTTGGAGAACTATCTTTCACGGTTTTATGGAGTCAATCCGAGTTCGATAAACATGCATTTCGTTGGCCGGCGCATGAACCTTGCCGAACTATCTAAGTTGCGAGCGATCATGAGGAATCTCCTGAAGAGCATGATCCGTGGTCGGACAAGCACCGGCTGCTCTAAGCCCTCCGCTCTTGCGCGGCCGCCCGAGGGATTTTCGAGGCATTATGAAAGGGTGGCCGAAGTCTTGCGTGCTCAAGGAGTCGATATCCGTTGCGCAGCGGGTCTCAAAGGGTTGCGCGAAAACGAGGGAGGACTGGAGGTTAACACGGTTTCAGGGAAACTATCCGCAAAACGTGTCCTCAACACATTGCCACTCAAGAAGGTTTTCGAACTCATCGGAAAACCTGAACTCGTAAAGCTTTCCTCAAGTACATTATGTACGCTATGCTGTTCATCCTCCGGACCCAGAAATTTCCAAACAGCGGTATTGTACAATTTTCATGAAGATGGCGCTTGGAAGCGACTTACAATGCATTCTGATTACTATGGAACGCGCGACGGCCGGGACTTCTTTATCGTCGAGGTAACGCTCGTAGACGAAAAGCCAGAGCCTCACCGTCTTTTTGATGACTTTGTGGCGCATGTTCAACAACTCGGCCTATTCCTAGGTGATATCCGCTTGGAAGGTCATATGGTGCTAGATTTCGCTTATCCGGTTTGTGATATGCAGGCTGAGAAACACCGGATAGAGCTCATTGAGCTACTCGAACAATCGGGCATTGAGTCGATCGGTCGACAGGGCCTTTTTGAATATATCCCTCATTCCTCCATCGCAATTGAGGCGGCGCATAAGCGCTTTGGAGATGGAATTCCCTGGGTGCCTTTTAACGGCCCGATGTAAGCAAGGGACCGCCAAGTCTGAACGCCAATCGCCTGTGCAACTTTTTGTTCGATTACTGAAGAAAATCCATGAAGTTAAAAAATTTTTTCGCGTTGTCCGCGCTGAATCGCCAAGCAACACCCCGTCATATCGCTCTCCTTGCGTGGAAAATTGAAGGCTGGGCGAGAGAGCACGCTATGTCTGATGTACAAGTCCTGAATCGAAGCGTGGAGGCGCTGAATCGTGCAGCTTGCTTGGCTATCGAGTTCAAAATACGGTATCTAACTATAGACTTTCGCACAGTCACGGATTATTCGTTAAATAACAGTTCCAAAGACAGCCATACACGTTTTTGCTGCTCTCTAGCAAATTGCTTGCGCGAACTTTCCGGGAACGGTGTCGAAGTTATTGTGAAGCGCAAGAATGTTTCCAACATAAACTTCAAGCCTTTGGCTAACATGAAACACTGTAGCTCCGAAAGCAGACTGACGCTCATTCTGGTTCTCGAGGAGGACTCCCGTGAAGAAATAGCTGCGGCAATAAGAAGATTGGCTGAAGACGTTGCAAGTGGTTACATTGATTCTGGCACGATTGATGTGCAAGCGATTTCTTTGGGACTGCATTCCAATAGTCCCGATCCAGATTTGATTATCGGCGGCTCGGATTGTCAGCATCTTTCTAACCTCCTCCTATGGGAGGCGGCTTACGCCGAATTTTTTTTCAGCTCCTTGAATTGGCCAGATTTCGACCGGGCCGTCTTTGAGACAGCCATCAGTGACTACGCGCGCCGCCACCGCAGATTTGGAGGGCGTTAGTGTTCAGTCCCGGCTTCTGGTGGAGCGGATCGAGTATGATTCGACGCGGCTTGTCCGATGCGAATACGTCGTCGCCCGCGACAACATCATCGTTCGGCAAAGCGGAACGGGGCGAAAAGCACATACGTCTGTCGCTCTGTCTCGGCGCCTGCTCGTCCGGCATTCCATCGCCGTCGCAGCGGCGGCGGGGCTCATCAGCTGATCGAGGCATGACGAAAAGCGCCTGCTCAGGTTCAGGCGCAGCTTTCCACCGTCAAGCAGCACATCGCCGACGGACTCAGCTATGCGCCACATCGCAGACTGGCGCGGAACGCCTCTTTGAGGCGTTCAGTCAGCTTCAAGAACGTCTTCGGCATTTTTTCGCCTAGGCCTCAGTCAGGCGCCGTTCTCAACTTGCCTACGCCCCCTGTCGGCAAGACATCGCGGCGTGTCGCGCCCGATTCTAACCGGGAATCGTCGATGACCGCCGCTAAGTCGCTCGCAGGCTTCGGGTGCTCGCTCTCAGCGACCTCACCACTTGGGACCCGACCGATTAATTGTTCGGCGTCGTCGAGCCTCGGTTTCAAGTCAACAGGCAAGTCGAGCGGCTCGTCCTTCTTAGGCACTGCGGTCCAGAGAGCCAGTGCGATGATCATTAGGCTGCAAATCCAAATTGCGGCGAAGACGGCGATCACGGCGATCCTGTTCCCTTCTCGCTAATCGGTGCGGCCCAAAAACCACGCCCCATACCCATAACCCCTAATTCTCACTACAGCAAACGGACTTAGCTGCAAGGGCTAGAGAGTGGGAGCCGCGAAGGGCGGGACAGGAGGCTCGACGGGCGCATGGTAGATTTCCGATAAAGCGCTGGCGGTGTGAGGGCATCTATTGTAGTGAATGGTGCGTGGCTATCTCAATAGCCCAGCTCTAGTTTACAGTCTACATTCAATAGCCCAGCTTTAGTTTGTAGTCTATAGGAATCAGCGGCCTCGCGACACGGCTTGCGCGAAATCGCATTCAAGGAGACATTTCGCTTGTTCGCTCCGCGACAAGCCCGCCACGCAGAAGCAAAGCGCGCCATATCAAAAGCAGCTGTTAGTGCTGCTGTTTTGGGCTTTTTCGTTGAGTCCCTCGTACCGCCTCTCACCGCCAGGATCATGCTTTGTCCATGGTCGGCACGAAGGGCCGCCAAACATCAGATCCAAGGCTGGCGGATCAATCTAGTCGGGAAGCTATTGGAAAAAAGTGCATCAGATTATGGCATACCGCGCACGCAAATGGGGCAAAATGCGGCGCGCAGAACGTTGACAACTCCAGAGCAGTCACGTTAGCGTAAAAAAAGGTCTTATAATTTGTCTAATATGCGGTGACGTACTGTAATTTGAGTGTGAGGACAATTGGGGGCTGAAGTGACATCAAGTTCAATCAATTCAAGGTCTACCACTGCAAATTCAACCAGTTCAACGTCTACCCCTGCTTACGGGTCTTTGAACTCATTTCCGGGAATATCGAGGCTTCCGAAGCGAGCCTTTGATCTGACTGCGTCTCTTATCATCATTGCTGTTGCGGCTCCAGTAATAGCATTTTTAATCGTCCTCGTAATGCTGGATGGTGGGCCGGCCTTCTACTCTCAAAGGCGTATCGGACTAAACGGTAATACTTTCTCCTGTTGGAAGTTCCGAACGATGGTGGAGCAGGCGGACGAAATTCTGGAAAAACTCCTCGCTGGGGATCCAGCTGCGCGCCGAGAATACGAACAATATTGGAAGCTGAAAAAAGATCCGAGGGTTACGCTGATTGGAAAGTTTTTGCGGCGTTACAGCCTCGACGAGTTGCCCCAGATATTCAATGTACTCCGGGGCGACATGAGTTTAGTGGGTCCACGTCCGCGTTCAATTAAGGAGATGGAACTTTTCGATTCAGTGATGCCTGAATTAAACGAAGCATACAAATCTGTGAAACCTGGCCTAACGGGTCTTTGGCAAGTCAGCGGACGCAATCGTCTCACCCTAAAAGAAAAAGCGGAGTTAGACGCCCGATACGTGAAAGATCTGTCCATGCGTGGCGACCTTGCGATCATTCTCGCGACAGTCCCGGTCATGTTAAGCGGAGACGGCGCCTTCTAGCATACCGCAACCGACGATCTGGATGCTCGTCGCTTGCGCGAGGGGGAGCGTCGAGTGCTCTGAACCTTTCTGATCGGGATATCTTCCATGGAAACCGATTTGAAAATTGCTGTTGGAATCGCGACCGCTGGACGCAGAGATATATTGGCGGAAATGTTGCGTGAACTTTCTCGTCAAACCCGGCTACCCGATAAGATATTCGTCTGTCCGGCTGCTGAAAGCGATTTTGACAGTGCGCAAGCCGCTGAGTTGCACCTTCCCATACTCGTTGTCAAAAGTCCGCGCGGTTTAACCGCTCAGCGAAACGCTATTCTTGATGTTGCAGGGGAATATATTGCTCTTGTTTTTTTTGATGATGATTTTTTTCCAGCGCCCTCATATCTTGCTGAACTTGAGCGGAGTTTCGTGACCCAGCCCATTGTCGCGATGACCGGACGCGTCCTTGCAGACGGAGTTACAGGACCTGGACTAGACGTCGCATCAGCACGCGCCGCCCTGGCCTCATTTAAACATTCCAACGAAGATCAATCAATCACCGAAGTATATAATGCCTATGGTTGCAACATGGCGGTGCGTCTCGCCGAAATACGTTCGCACGGCTTGCGATTCGACGAGAACCTGCCACTCTACGGATGGCTCGAAGATGTTGACTTTTGTAGGCAGCTTGCTCCTTTCGGTAAAATTGTCAGAAATGAGCGTCTGATTGGAGTCCATCTCGGAGCTAAAGGCGGCCGCACTTCGGGGGTTCGTTTCGGATATTCCCAGATTGCCAATCCTCTTTACCTTTGGCGCAAGGGCACGTTTGGGATTGACCGCGCTATGCTTCAAATGAGTCGCAATGTCCTCGCTAATTTTGGCAAATTGATCCGGCCGGAACCGTGGGTGGATCGGCGTGGTCGAGCATTGGGAAACATTAAAGGCCTATTCGATCTCCTTCGAGGGCGGCTACATCCTAGGAAAATTATTGAACTCTCTTGAGGGAGCCAAAAACGCTTGGCGAGGGTTACTATTAATGGGAGATTTCTGACTCAGCAAACAACTGGGGTGCAGAGATACGCGCGTGAAATCCTCACCGAACTTGACTTGCTCTTTCAAAATCGCGGACCAAAAGCGACTCCTCCCTTGGAGGTGAAGGTCGTGGTTCCCGTCAACGCGGAACTCCCGCCTTTGCAAAGCGTCGATATCCAGCGGACTTTTGGTGGCGGCGCTTTATGGGACCAGCTCGTGTTGCCGATTGTTGCGAGAGGCGTCTCGCTAAGTCTCGGCAATGTCGGGCCGCTGTTCGCATCCAATCACATCGTCTGCATTCATGATCTAAATGTCCTGATCGCGCCTGCGAGCTACAGTCGCTCCTTTCGCGCTTATTACCGGGTTATGCTGCCTCTGCTTGGGCGCACGGCCGCGCGCATAGTTACAGTCTCGCAATTTTCAGCGAGAATGTTGAGCGAGTTTCATATCTGCTCTCCGGAAAAGATCACGGTCATTCCAGATGGCCATGAGCATACCGCGCGCTGGCGCGCCGAAAACTCGTCCTTTGCCGATAAGGAGTCGCACCCCCGTCCCTTTGTTTTTATTCTCGGCAGCCGTGCGCCTCACAAAAACATTGAGATTCTCTTCTCCATTGCCGACGAGCTGGATGCGCTCGGTTTGGATATCGTCGTCGCAGGGACTTCAAGCAATATCTTTTCGGCGCTCAAGACGGGTTCGGCTCCGCCGAATGTCCGGATGCTCGGCTTCGTCACAGAGGATGACCTCGCCGCTTTGTATCGGAACGCAATGTGCTTTACGTTTCCCTCCTTGACGGAAGGGTTCGGTTTGCCAGCTCTGGAAGCCATGGCGCTGGGCTGTCCAGTTGTGGCCACCACTGCGGCGAGCTTACCTGAAGTCTGTGGCGACGCTGCCCTGTATGCTGATCCCAGATCGCCGCAAGCTTGGCTTGAACAGATCAAACGGTTGCAGGCCCAGCCAACCCTCGCCGCAGAACTGCGGACACGCGCGGCGAAACAAGTTCAGCGCTTTTCCTGGGCAGAGGGTGCGCAAAAGTATTTCAATCTGATAATGTCTCTTGCTAACGAGCGCGCCGACTTGCCGGCGCGTACAAGTTAGCCGGTTGAGCCCCATTCGCTCGGCCGCTCAGAGACTTCGGACAGGCTCAGTGAGCGAGGAACTCATCTGACACATCGGCATCAACAGAGAGGCGAGCTTTGCTTTTCGGTGCGGGCGCAGCTATAGTTTGCCTGTGCAAATCGGTGAAGCGGGAGCAACGTCCATTCAGGCGACGTGCAGGCTGGCGCGTCTGTCAATTGATCTCCAGATGATATTGCCCTGCAATTAACAACAAGCTGGCAAGCTTACGATTGGGCTTAGACAAACGAAAGCGTAGCCCGTGGATTTCCCTCGTCTTCTAACCTGCACATTTATTTGCGCGTCCGCTTTTTTAAGCGGCTGCTCGTTGCTGCCGGCCAACGGTCCGGCCACCATGGATGTGCGCGCGGGTCAGCAGGATGCGGAAAGCCTACCCTACGCTTTGGTCAGGATCACGCCGCCCGTTGTTGACGTCTTGGCGAACAACGTATTGCGCCTGTCGTCTGAATTCGTCGACCGCCGTCCGCCTCAGGGCATTGTCATAGGGATCGGCGACGCTATCCGAGTCAGCGTGTTCGAATCGGGTTCGGGAGGGCTTTTCATCCCCCAGGAGGCAAGCGTCCGCCCCGGGAACTTCGTCGATTTGCCAGTTCAAGAGGTCGACAACAAAGGAAATATCACTGTTCCCTATGCTCCACCGATACAGGCTGCGGGGAGAACCCCGCAAGAGGTGCAACAGTCTATTGTGTCGGCCCTCAAGAACCGCGCTATAGATCCCCAGGCGGTCGTTACAGTCGTTGACCGGCAAACGTCGTTGATCAGCGTTCTTGGGGACGTCAAAGCCGCGGCCCGATTCCCAGCAAGACCTGCGGGGGAACACATATTGGATGCAATTGCGCGCGCACAGGGGCCCTTGAGCCAAGGTTTCGATGAGTGGGTCATGTTGGAGCGACAGGGACGGCGAGCCACCGTCCCGTTCGGCGCGCTCGTTTATGAACCTTCCAACAATATTTGGGTGCACCCGAACGACACGATTTATTTATATCGTGAGCCGCAGACGTTTATTGTCTTCGGCGCTTCTGGGCGCCAAGCAAACGGCATTACCGTGCCGCCTGGCGGTCAGATACCGTTCGACGCCTGGCGTATATCGCTCGCAGAAGCCATCGCGAAGGCGGGCGGTCTCAGCGACCTGAAGGCGGATCCCGCGTCAGTGTTTCTATATCGGGCAGAAACGCGCAAAACCGCGGAACTGCTTGGCGCAGACGTTTCAGGGTTTCAAGGTCCCATCATCCCTGTAATATATGTCATCGATTTTCGGGATCCAGCCGGTTATTTCCTGGCCACGAAATTCGCCATGCGAAACAAAGACGTTATCTATATTGCGAATTCCGCCTCAACGGAAAGCACAAAAGCTATGGCGTATTTTAGAACAATTATGGGAACTCTCAACGATCCAGTCATTGCGGCGACGAACGCCCTCGTGTTCAGGAATATCATCGCCGCCACCGACGCTACGGCGACGAGTGTCGTCGTGGGAGTTGGCGCTCCTACGCAGTAAAATTCCGTTTTCACGCATACTGGCAGGCGTTTAGTCGATACGAAATTATTTCGCCTGCCCCCAAGAAACTCCCCAATGATCAATTAGCGCTACTTCGGGCATAAGGGGTTGGAATTTTTGGGATTCCCGCGACTCACACTGCGCGCCGAGAAAGGGCGCGTCGGCGTCGCGCCGCAATATGCATCGTCGCCGGGAAGGACCCGCCGACTGTCGGTCGCTGGTCCCGCTCACTCTGGCGTCGCGCGAGGTTGCTGTGATGGCGGGCCTGCGGCTCTTCCTGCCCCAATAAAGCTGGACGGACGATCGCGAGCGCATGACGCGGGCGCATGTCCCGGATGACAGGCGGCGCGCTTGAGCAAGTCGGAGATCACGATTGATTCGCGTTGCGGATGGCCACAAGCACCGCATGCGCGACGACAGGCATCGATGATGCGCACCTATCTACGATCTCAATGTCAGGACGGAGTTTTGGTTTCGCTCCCTCTAACCTCTCCGCTCGGAGCGATCGCAATCGATTGCCGCAAAGGTTGGCAGCGCGTGGACGAAATCTAGAGTTGACGCTTAAACCAAACAGGCTATAGTGTTGCTACAATTACATTTTTTGACAAGCTTCTGTTGATCCAACCCGTTTGGAAGTGGCACATGAATGGCAATTGGAAACGCGCCGTTACGGATGAGGAAATCTCCAGAATCGCGCAAAACATCGACCGGGACGGTTATGACGTCATCGAAGACTATCTCTCAAGCGAAGAGATGGCCCCACTCCGGGAGTTCGCTGAGACCAAGGTTCGAGAGGCGGGAGGCGAATACGTCGCCCTCGTTGGTCCGGCCGAAGTGAGCGAGACCTTGCTTAGCGAGCTTCCGCAGTTCTCGGAGTTCAGCAATCTGTGCCAACGTCTGTGCAAAGCGCAAACAAAAGGAGGGTTGCCAAAGGGCGAGTTCTATCAAGTATTGCGATGCATCCAAGGGACGACGGGAAAAGACCACTGCAATCGTTTTCACTACGATTCTTATGTCGTCTCCGCGATTATTCCAGTTTCGATCCCAGACGTTGGGATGCGAGGCGACCTCATGCTGCTGCCCAACACCAGGAAGATTCGTAAATCCTACTTCGTCAATGTGTTCGACAAATTTCTGATCGATAACGCCTTCTCCCAGTGGGCTCTGCGCACCGCCGTCCGGCTCGGCCTTCCCGGCTTTGCTCGAATTCACATGCGACCCGGGAACCTTTATTTATTTTGCGGCTATCGGTCGATTCACGCGAACGAGGGCTGCGATCCGGACAAGCTGCGCGCCACAGCGGTATTTCACTACGGAGACCCGCACAAGAGCAGCGGGGCGAGACAGGCCGTTAGAGACCTGCGCGCGAAGTTCGGTTCGGGCGTGCCGTCCTACTGATGGCGCAGGCGCTAACGCGGTGGCGCGACATTGCGCCTGCTCCCGCGGCATAGACTGCAACATGTTCAAGACGCGCCTTACGACGCTAAAAGCGGCGCCTCTGCGCACGCCGCCAAACCGGCGTTCTCTCTCGTAGAAAAAAGTTATTCCGGTACTCAGATACGAGTAGTTGACGCATTTGGCGACGTCTCGACTCGCTGTAGCTCGGCCGGGTCCACCTTGTTCAACACGATCCCCAGAAGTCGTTCGCGCACCAGCGGCGCGAAACGAAAGGCGCTGCTTAGGTCATCCTGGCTGGTCTTGCCCCACTCCACCACGACGGCGAACGCGTCGAAGAGATGGCCGCATGCACGAACGTCCATGGCGTCAAGCACCGACGGCAGATCAATCAAAACATATTCATATTCCTCATTTGCCGCTTGCAGGAAACTGACCATCCAATCCGACAGAAGGAGTTCGATCACTCGTGCGGGATGAACTCCTTCGGGGCCGCACACGAAATCGAATCCAAAACGCTCTTCTTCAATCACGACCTCGGCTAAAGAGGCCTCTCCAGTCAGGACCTCGACGACGCCTGTCCGACCCTGAAAACCTAGGAATTGGGTCAGTGACGGTTTTCTTAGGTCGAGATCAACGAGCAAGACCGTTCTTCCAGATTCGGCAATGCTCGCGGCGGCGCTGATAGCGACCGTTGATCTGCCCTCCTTTGGCCTCGCTGACACAAAAGCTATTGTATTTTTATTTGGCGGCTTCTTGTTCAGATCGATGTATGTCTTCAGGCTCCTGAACGCCTCGGATACTGCGGAACAAGGCTGTCTTTTGTCAAAAAGCAGCATGGGCAGAGTTTGCTTCGAGTCGGCTTCAGCTGAAACGGTCTGGTTTCGCCGAACCATCCTCAGCCTTTCACTCCACCAAGACATGAAGTCGCTCAGGCGCGATTTCCTCTCAAGCGCTACGTTCGGCAAGACGGCGAGACAATCCGCCCCGAATTCACGCATGATCTGGTCGCTGGTATAAAGCGACCGATCGGTTTGTTCTCTGACGAACGCGCCCGCGACGCCGAGGCCGGCGCCCGCCAAGACAGCCAGCAGCAGCGCAAGGCCGGTTTTGGGAGACGTCTTCATCGCGAACGAAGCGGGCGTGATGACTCTCGCCTCGAAAGAAGGGAAGGTCTGCTGCTGTATTATTTGTGTGTATTTTTCTAGAAAGCTCTCATAAGTGGAGCGATAGGTGTTCGCGACGCTCTCCAGCTCCCGTAGCCTGACTTGCAGCTGCCGGTTCCCTGAGTTGCTTTGGAAAATCTCAAGCAGACGCTTCTCGATAGACTTCTCGCGTGAGCGTGCGACGGCCAACTCGTTCCTGTATGTCTCCGCGATTCTCTCCATCTCTTCCCGGATGCCTCGCGCCAGCCCTTCCATCTGAGACTGAAGATGCGTAACGGCCTCATGATTCGGGCCATGACGACCGGATAAAATAACCGCCTGCTTCTTGTCCTCGAGATACTGCTGGCGAAGCTTTACGATCACGGGACTGTTGAGCGCATCCGTGACTGCCGTTTCGGAAAGTCGACCAGAAACGCGATTTGAAAGAGCGACGTCGATTTCTGACAGCCTCGATTGAGCCCGCGCCGTGTCGGCACGGGCCTGCGTAAGCGATCCTGTCAGTTGCTCAAGTTCGAGCTCTGTGGAAATCTTCCCATCCGCGCCGACAATGAGATTGTTCTTCGATTTGAAATTCTGCACTTTATTAAAAGCTTCGGTCGCCTCATCGCGCAGAGCGGCGATGCTCTCGCGCAGCCAAGCGCCCGCGCGCTTTGTGATCTCGGACCTTGCTTGCAGCTGATCCTCAACATAGGCGTCAGCCAAGGCGTTGGCGAGCGCGATTGATTTTTTCCGGCTGGATGAAGTGAAGGAGATCTGGGCGACGTAGGTTCTGCCCACTCTCACGATGAGTTCGTCCTTAACGACGGCGGCGACGGCCTTGCGGCGCAAACTCTCCTCCGAAGGCGGAGCCGTGTCGCCAGTCAACCAGGCGATGAACGTCTCGAGTAAAGTTGGCGGCGCCGCGAATTCCGGGTCATCCGCGAGTTTGAACTTCTTCACGACGATCGCCGCTACGTTATCCGACTTAAGTATCTGGATCTGGCTTTCGACGAAGCCGTCGTCGACCTGTGGCTCGGCCGTAATTCGATTTTCCGCTAGCGTAGAACGTCTGGTGTCAAGCACCATCGTCACCATAGCCGTGTAGCGGACTGGCGCCAGAACCAAGTAAAGGATCGCTAACGTGACCGTGACGCTCAGCGCGCCTACGAGAAAGGCCCTCCGGTGGCTAAGGACAGTATAAATGTAACGAAATGAAATCGGCTCCGAATTTCTTTGTTGCACTGACAGAAGATCCATTTTGACAGCGTCTCGTGCATAGCCCATTGCTTGCGCTCTCAATTGTCTCACTTCTGAGAAAAGGATTTCTAGTGTGTCTGATTTTTCTTATCATATCAGCGCGATTTTGTCCTATATAAACCGCCGTCCGCATTTCATCGGTAGGCAGGCCTGGCGCAGGCTTCCGTCCTGCTCCGCAGGCTCGTTCGTTAGAATGGCTCGTTCGAAGCTGCATTCGCCGGATTAGGCGTTGATGCCCTCATCCTCTGCCCGATAACTGAAGCGCGGATCGACGATCCGAGGGTAGCGGGAGAACGGTGTCGACGACCGTGAGCACCTGATTTTTCCGCCAGTCGCCAACTGGTCGTTGACGCATTGCCCACGTTGCTGCTCCAGCCTCCCGATGCAGCAGCACATGTGCTTGAGGAGCGGCATGCGACTCAATGTCATTGTACTCTGACAGCAAGCCAGCTGGGCTTACGAAACTGCTTTTTTCGGCTGGGCTTTATGTCCTATAAAAAGGAAGCGCTGCTATGCTCATCTGCAGGAGCGGTGTCGTTTTGATTCCATGTGCGTATGAAAAGCAGTTGGTTGGGCCTCTTTCACTGATGCGTAAGGAGACAGCAATATGCGAGTGGCCCTAGTTCATTACTGGCTCATCAAAATGCGAGGCGGAGAAAAGGTTCTAGAATCTCTGTGTCGGCTCTGGCCCGAGGCAGATGTTTACGTAAATGTTCTCGATCCCGCGGGAATATCTCCCACTATTGCGCAACACCGTATCGCGACTACGTTTATAAATCGTCTACCCTTGGCGCAAAAACTTTATAAGAACTATCTGCCGCTCATGCCAATCGCGTTAGAACAGCTCGACTTGCGAGGGTACGATCTCGTCATTAGCAGCGAATCTGGGCCAGCAAAAGGCATTATTCCAGCGCCAGGAACGATGCACATCTGCTACTGCCATTCGCCAATGCGGTACATTTGGAACATGTACCATGATTATCGCGACCGGGCTGGTTGGCTAAAGAAGGCCGTAATGCCTCCGTTGGCGCATTATGTGCGGAACTGGGATGCCCTCTCGGCGACGCGCGTCAATCATTTCGTTGCAAACTCATGGGCCGTTTCCCATCGAATTGAATCATACTATGGACGACAATCGGACGTCGTTTACCCCCCGGTCGATGTCGATGCTTTCATGCCTGTTGACCGCTCTGAAGTAGGGGATCATTTTTTGATGGTCGGCGAGTTAGTGCCATACAAGCGTCACGACCTGGCTATCGAAGCGTTCAACCGAACCAAGCAAAAATTGATCGTAATCGGCAGCGGAGAAATGGAGCGGTCACTCAAAAAGATTGCGGGGCCAAACATTATTTTTCTGGGGCCGCAGCCCTTCGACGCGCTGCGGCTCCATTATTCTCGCTGCAAAGCAGTTATTTTTCCCGGGGAAGAAGATTTTGGAATTGTGCCTGTCGAAGCCATGGCCAGTGGCAGACCGGTCGTGGCTTATGGAAAGGGGGGGGCAACCGAGACGGTTCAGGAGGGGCAAACCGGCGTTTTCTTCCACGAGCCAATCGTGGAAGCCCTTATCGACGCGATTGAGAGGGTTAAAAAACTAGACATAGACCCAGCCAATCTTGTCCGTCGTGCATCCGGCTTTAGCGTATCTAATTTCGAGAGAAACATGAGCGATTTTGTCCATGGAAAACTAAAAGAACGAGAGGCCGCAAGTGTAAGAAGGATGGAGGTGCAAAAATTTGGGGGTGATGCTGGCGATTGAGTGCGGCTTCCTGTTGCGATAAGAGCTGCTCCGTCGAGCGCGTGGCTATGGTTTCCTCAGCGAAGATTTTGTCGACATCGAGCGCATCCGTGAAGATGCGCGCAAAATCGGCCCGGCGGCGCGCGGCGCTCTGCAAGCAGATTTCGAAGACCGCGGAAAAAAATATATATGGCCTCGCGGAGACAAACCCTGGCGCCAGAGAGTTCTCCGAGATTAGGTTGGCGCCGATCTCGCGACAACGTAAGCCAATGAGGTCGAGTGACGCCCGTCTGCGCACAGGGCGACGCTTCCAAGGAAAAGGACATGCGAAGTGAAATTACGACTCTGCGTTGCGACGATCATATTGCTCTGCTCGAGTTGGGCCTTCGCTGAAGATGGGCCGGTGACATATCAATGCGAGGTTTCGGCTCAGCAGAGCGACTCAAGTCAGTCGGCGCCATTTTCCATCGAGATCAGAGGCGCCGCGGTGAAGCTGAGCAATGTCAGCGCCCTTGATGACACTTTTGCCCTCATTCGAAAGAATGACGCGTATTACGTCTTCAAAAATAAGAAGAACCAGGGGGGCAACATCAACCGTTCCAACGGCGCTGTGGAATTATATGCCGTGAACGCCGCTTCCCATGAGATGACAGTCTCTATCAACGGCGCGTGTGTCGAACAGAAATGACCTAGCATTTCGAGCCATCGTGCTCTTCTCCGCTCGATCTGATTTGCGATGCTCTCCTGAAGCTGCAAGGGAACCAATCCTAATGCTGGCGGTTCTAGTTCCGCGTTCTTGGATCAGCCATGCAGGGAAGACCACAGGCGACATCGCACCCTTCTGAGCGAAGCTTGCCGCCGAAGCTCGAGGTGAGCTTGCACGTCAATGGCGTGGAGCGCCGCGTGTTCCTGCGGCCGTGGACCACCCTCCTCGACGCCCTTCGTGAAAATCTAGACCTCACCGGAACCAAGAAGGGTTGCGACCACGGCCAATGCGGCGCGTGCACGGTGCTGATCAACGGACGGCGCGTGCTTTCATGTCTCATGCTCGCCGTCATGAAGGACGGCGCCGAGATCACCACCATTGAGGGATTGGCGCAAAATGGTGAGCTGCATCCGCTTCAGAGCGCTTTCATTGCGCAGGACGGCTTTCAATGCGGCTACTGCACGCCCGGACAAATCTGCTCGGCGGTGGGGCTGATCGCCGAGGGTCGCGCCAAGACGAGCGATGAAATCAGAGAACTGATGAGCGGCAATATTTGTCGCTGCGGCTGCTATCCCAACATTCTCGCGGCGATCGAGGCGGTCATGCAAGGAGCGCAGACATGATCGATTTTGATTATGTCCGGGCGAACGACGTCGGCGACGCTCTTTGCCAGATCACGAAACACCAGGCTGCGAAGTTCATTGCGGGCGGCACCAATCTGATCGATCTGATGAAGGAGGACGTCGAGCAACCGACGCGGTTGATCGACATCACAGGGCTGCCACTCAACGAAATTCATGAGACGCAAACAGGGGGGCTGAAGATCGGCGCTCTTGTACCCAACAGCGATCTTGCTTACGACGAACGCATCACACAGCGTTATCCCCTTCTCTCGAGCGCCATTCTTGCAGGAGCCTCGCCTCAACTGCGCAACATGGCCTCGACCGGCGGCAATTTATTACAGCGAACGCGTTGTCTTTATTTTTACGACACCGCGACTGCCTGCAACAAGCGACGTCCAGGGTCGGGCTGCGGGGCAGCAGAAGGTTTTAACCGCATGAATGCGATATTGGGTTGGAGCAAATCCTGTATCGCCGTTCACCCCTCGGATATGTGCGTCGCGCTCTCTGCGCTTGACGCCGTTGTCCATGTCGCCGGCCCGAAAGGCGATCGCGCCATCAAATCCACCGATTTTCACCGTCTGCCGGGCGACACGCCCGAAATCGACACAAATCTTGCTCGTGACGAAATCATAACGGCGATCGAGCTGCCATCCGAAGAATTTCCTCGACATTACAGTTATCTGAAGATCCGCGATCGGTTGTCCTACGCTTTCGCACTTGTTTCCGTCGCTGCTGCTCTGAAGATTGAAGCAGGCGCGATTAAGTCCTCGCGCCTCGCATTGGGCGGGGTCGCCCACAAGCCCTGGCGCGCGCCTAACGCCGAGCAGAGTCTCGAGGGCAAGCAGCCTGATCGAAAGGCGTTCGTCCAAGCAGCCGATATCATCTTGCAGGAGGCTGTAGGCTTTGCCCATAATCGCTTCAAAATCGAACTTGCGCGGCGGGCGATCGTCCGCGCCCTTGAGCAGGCGGCCGCCGGAACGCCACAGTCCCAGTCCGTGAAAGTGATCGTTTAGGTCCGCGCTATGTCTGTTGGAACGAACGGCATCGGAAAGCCGGTCTCGCGAATTGACGGCCCGGCAAAGGTCACGGGGCGGGCGAAATACGCCGCTGAATTCAGCGCGCCTGACCTCGCATATGGCTTTGTGGTCTCAAGCGTGGTCGCCAAAGGCCGAATTAAGAGCATAGACCGAAGCGCGGCGCTCGCTGTGTCCGGTGTCATCGATGTGTTCGCCCACGACAACAGGCCCTCCCTCCCCTCTTCGCATGAAAAATATACGGATCAAGTCGCCGCGCCGGGATCACCCTTCCGCCCGCTTTACGACGGCGAGATTCTGTTTGCGGGGCAACCCGTGGCGCTCGTCGTTGCGGAGGAGCTCGAAATTGCGCGCTTTGCCGCGAGTCTTGTCGATATCAGATATGAAACCGAAGCGACGGTCACCGATCTCGATATGCGGATCGACCAAGCTTTCGAGCCTGAGAAGAAACGAGCGCCGGAGTGGGATCCGCCCGCGCGCGGAGATGCCGACAGCGCCTTGTCGCGAGCGCCCACGCATATTCGAACAGAATATCGCACGCCCGTCGAACATCACAACCCGATGGAAACCTTTGCGAGCACGGCGGTTTGGGAGAACGACGGCCGCCTCACGGTCTACGATAAAACGCAGGGCGCGCCCAATTGCCACGAATATTTATGTAGCGTGTTCGGCTTGGCCAAGGACAAAGTGCGGGTCTTGTCTCCCTATGTCGGCGGCGCGTTCGGCGTCGGTCTTAGGCCCAACTATCAGCTGTTCATGGCGGCGCTCGCCGCCATTGGCCTCAAGCGCTCTGTTCGAGTCACGCTGACGCGGCAGCAGATGTTCACGCTTGGCTATCGTCCGCAAACACTCCAGACGCTAACGCTGGGAGCCGAGAGCGATGGACGATTGGTGGCCGTGAAGCATGATGCGATCGCCAATACGTCCCGCTTTGAAGACTACCAGGAACCCACCGTCGTTTGGTCTGGCGCGCTTTATCCATGCGATCACTCGACGGTCACGTCGAGGCTTGCGCGGCTTGATCTCTTCACGCCTTGCGACATGCGGGCGCCCGGCGGCGCGGTCGGCATGTATGCGCTTGAAAGCGCCATGGACGAGCTCAGCTATGCGGTTGGCGTCGATCCCTTGGAACTTCGCCTCAAAAACTATTCCGAGACTGATCGGAACTATGGCAAGCCAATCTCCAGCAAAGCGTTGAGGGACTGCTATCTTCAGGGCGCCGAACGTTTCGGCTGGTCCAAGCGTCGGCCGCAGCCGCGTTCGATGCGCGAGGGACGCGAACTGATCGGATACGGCATGGCGACGGGGATCTGGGAGGCGTTTCGCGTGCCGACGAGCGCGAGGGCGATTCTCGCGCCGGATGGGACGTTGGAAATCGCCTGCGCCACGGCCGATATTGGCACTGGGACATATACGATTTTGGCCCAGATTGGCGCTGAAATGCTCGGCCTTCCGCTCGACAAAGTCCTTGTCAAAATCGGCGACTCCGATTTGCCGAGCGCGCCTGTCGAAGGCGGATCCTGGACGGCCGCCTCTGCGGGCTCCGCGGTGATGGAAGCCTGCGACGGCCTGCGCAAGGAACTGCTCAAGCGCGCCGGCGCAGTCAGCAACGCGCCGCTCAGAGGCGTCGATCTGGCCGATCTCACTTGGGTCAACGGCGAGATCCGGATGACGAGCGACCCCTCGCGCGCCATGTCGCTGTCGGAAGCGCTACTCGGTCTCAACGAACCCATTGTGTCGGAAGTGTCGTCGGAGCCAGACGAGCGAGTCTTGCAGGAGTACTCGCATTACGCGCATTCGGCTGTGTTCGCCGAGGTGCGGCTCGATGAGGAGCTTGGCATGTTGCGCGTCGCGCGCGTGGTCAGCGCGGTCGCCGCGGGCCGCATTTTGAATCCCAAAACGGCAAGGAGTCAGATCCTTGGCGCCGTGGTTGGCGGCATCGGCATGGCGCTTCACGAGGAGACGGTGATCGATCATCGATACGGTCGGTTCATGAACCACAATCTCGCCGAATACCACGTGCCGGTGCATGCGGACATCAACGCCATCGACGTTATTTTTGTCCACGAGAGGGAGGATCGTTTAAACCCGCTCGGCGTGAAGGGCGTCGGTGAAATCGGCATCGTCGGCACGGCCGCCGCGATCGCCAATGCCGTCTTTCATGCCACCGGCGTACGCGTCCGCGATCTTCCGATCACCATCGATAAGCTGCTCGAGCTGAGGCAGCCCACGAGCAACCACGCGGCGTAAATGAATTACGTCCCAGACCCCGGCCAGCCGAGAGACGCGCTGACGAGCGCCCGCAGGTGGCTGGAGGAATTCGGACAGGCGGCGTTGGCGACCGTCGTCTCCACCTGGGGCTCGTCGCCCGTACCGATCGGCGGCCAAATGGCCATCGGTCCAGACGGACAATTCGACGGCTCTGTCTCCGGCGGTTGCGTCGAAGCGGAAGTGATTACCGAAGCGGCGGACGTTCTGGCTCGCGACAGGCCGAAGTTGCTAGAGTTCGGAGTCGGAGAGGAGCTGGCGTGGAGGGCCGGCCTGCCCTGCGGCGGCGCGATCAGCATCTATGTCGAGCCTCTGCGGCGCGAGCGCGACTCAGCTTTTCTGGAGAGGGTGTTTTCCGCGCGCCGCGCACGGATGTCGCTTGCCGTGCGCACGACGCTTACGACCGGCGAGCGCCGGCTATTCGTCGCCGGGGAGCCGATGCCAAGTGAGATCGCTCAATGCTTGGTTTCGGGTGAAAGCCGGCTTCTCTCGCTCGGCGATGCGCCGGTCTTCTTGCACGCGCTCACCCCGCCGGTTCGCGTGGTCATTGTCGGCGCGACGCATGTCGGCCAGGTGCTTGCTGATTTGGCGAACCGTATTGGTTACGACGTCGTCGTCGTCGACCCGCGCGCCGCATTTGCAAGCGCCGACCGCCTCGGTGATTTCAAAAGTCTCACCGACTGGCCTGAAAACTCGCTGAAGTCCTTGGGGCTCGACCCAAGGACCGCGGTGGTCGCTCTGACCCACGCCGCCGCGATTGACGATGAAGCGCTCACCGAGGCGCTGCGCTCGCACTGCCTGTATATTGGCGCCCTGGGCTCGACGCGGACACACGCTAAGCGTTTGCAACGTCTCGCCGCCGCAGGCTTCAACAATACGGAACTCGCGCGCATCAGCGCCCCGGTCGGACTGCCTATTGGCGCGAAGGGACCGGCCGAGATCGCCGTCTCGATTCTCGCGGAAATCGTCAAAGTCGCGCGCGAAACGAGGCAAGCGTGAGTATTGCGGCTGTGCTCTTGGCTGCTGGCGCCTCAAAGCGTTTCGGAGAGAACAACAAACTTCTTTCCGACCTTGGCGGGAAGCCGCTCATCCGCCGGGTCGCCGAAGCAGTCGTCTGCAGTGGCGTTGAAATCGTCGTTGTTACGGGCTGCGATCGCTTCCTGATCGAAAAAGCTCTCGAAGGCTTGCCGCTGCGATTTGCACACAACTCGAACTGGGAAAGCGGCATGGGATCGTCGATCGCCGTTGGCATAATGGCGCTCGGCCAGCAAGTTGAAGGGGCGTTTGTCGTCCCGGGCGATCTACCCTTTTTGACATCGGATCTGATCAAAGACCTGACAGCCTTCTTTATGGAGAGCCGGGGAGCTTTGATCACCTATCCAACGACGTCCAAGGGGAAGCAGCGAAACCCGGTCTTGTGGCCCAGACGATTCTTCCCTTCGCTGGCGGTGCTTTCTGGGTCTTCGGGCGCCAAGCATTTGCTGCAGAACTGCGAGAATTCTCAAAAGCAGGCGCACCTGTTTGATGAAAGCGCCTATGCCGACATCGACGCGCCCAGTGATTTGGAAGCTGCGCGTTCGCGATTGACCATTGCGAATCTTTAAGAGCTTTTACGCGGCGCAAATTAGCCGCGCGCGAGGCGATGCCGCGCGACGACGTCCGGCCTTCTCGCCTCAAGACCTGCGCGACCTTGATCTGTGCGGCTCAAGCAATATGTTGCAGCATAAGCGGCGATCAAGCGATCAATGTTCGAGGCGGGCTCCGGCGCAGGAGGGTTCCATCATGCCCTATGAGCTCTATTATTGGCCCGGCATCCAAGGACGCGGAGAGTTCGTGAGGCTCGTGCTGGAAGAGGCCGGCGCGAGCTACATTGATATGGCGCGCGAGCCAAACGTCGAGGCGACGCTTACAGCCTTCCTCGAACGGGCTGACCTCGCCCATCCTTCATTCGCACCGCCGTTCTTGAAAGACGGACAGGTGATCGTCGGACAGACCGCCGCGATACTGCTTTATCTCGGCGATCGTCACCATCTCGCGCCGAGCGACGCGGCGGACAGACTTTGGGTTCACCAAATTCAATTGACGATCGCTGACTTGGTCGGCGAGGCTCACGACGCTCATCATCCTTTGGGCGGGGATTTGTATTACGAGGAGCAGAAACCCGAGGCCTCACGCAGAGCGAAGTGGTTCCGCAAGGAACGGATACAAAAATATCTCGATTGGTTCGAAACGATCCTCGCCCGCAATCCCGACGGTGACGCGCACCTCGTCGGCGATACCTTAAGCTACGCCGATCTCTCCCTGTTCCAAATCGTCGAAGGCTTGCTCTATGCGTTTCCCAACACAACAAAAGCAGTTCTCGCCGCGTCGCCGCGCGTGTCGGCTCTTCGCGTGATGGTCGCGCAACGCCCGCGCATTCGCGCATACCTGAAGAGCGATCGCAGGGTGAAATTCAACGAGCAAGGTATATTTCGTCACTATCCTGAACTCGATGACTGATCAGCGGGATCAATCACTGCACGGACCTGAGATTGGCGGATCGCCCTATATGCTCACCTTGTCAGGCGACGCAGCTCGGGTTCGGCTTGCTTCTTGGAGAGATGTTGATGGGTGGATTAGCTTTGATCCTCGATACGCAACTTTCAGCGAGCGCCCACAGCGCCACGAGCGACCGTCTTTTCGAAACCCGCAGACTTTCCATTGAACTTGCAGCTCCACTCAGCGCCGAAGACATGGTCGTCCAAGCGATGGAGGACGCCAGCCCCACCAAATGGCATCTCGCTCACACAACTTGGTTTTTCGAAACCTTCGTCTTGACGCCCTATCTGAACGGCTATCAGCTGTTCGATGAAGCGTTCAATTATTGCTTCAACTCGTATTACGAGCACCTTGGCGCTCGGCAGCCAAGACCGAAGCGCGGACTTCTCACCAGGCCGTCGCTCGATCGCGTTCTCGCCTATCGGCAGCATGTTGACATAGCATTAACGCAGCTTCTTGCTGAGCAAACCGACGCGCCGTCAGCATTGATCCATACGCTGGAGGTCGGGATTAATCACGAGCAGCAACATCAGGAGCTGATGCTTACAGACATCCTCTCTCTTTTCGCTGCAAATCCCCTAAAGCCAGCCTACCGCCCGCCGCAGCCGCGCTCCGTTCCAGCGCCAAGCGAACCGCTACGCTGGATCGATTTTGCCGGCGGCGTGCGCCAAATCGGCCACGAGGGAAAGGGTTTTGCTTGGGACAATGAGGGGCCCCGCCATGATGCGCTCCTGCGCCCGTTCCGGCTTGCTGACCGCTTGATCACAAACCGCGAGTGGTTGGCGTTCGTCGCCGACGGCGGCTACGAAACGGCGACCCTATGGCTGTCCGACGGCTGGGCCGCGATCGGTCGCGAAAACTGGCATGCGCCACTCTATTGGGAAGTTCGTGACGGAGAGTGGTTTGAGATGTCGCTCGAAGGACTACAGCCGCTAAACCTCGATGCGCCGGTTGCGCATGTGAGCTACTACGAAGCCGATGCTTTTGCGCGCTGGTCTGGCAAACGATTGCCGACGGAATTCGAATGGGAGGTCGCGGCGGCCACAGCGCCAAAGCAGGGAAATTTCCTTGAAACGGCGGCATTGCGTCCGCGACCGGTCGAAGCCGAACCCGACGGATCGCTTCGTCAGATGTTCGGCGATGTCTGGGAATGGACCCAGAGCGCCTATCTGCCCTATCCGGGCTATCGCGCCCCTGAGGGAGCGCTCGGAGAATACAACGGCAAGTTCATGGTTGGTCAGCACGTGTTGCGCGGCGGCTCCTGCGTAACGCCGCAAGATCACATCCGCCCGAGCTATCGCAACTTCTTTTATCCGCATCAGCGTTGGCAATTTTTGGGCCTACGCCTCGCTTCGGAGGTTGCCTGATGTCAAAGGCGACGGAACGCTCAGCGCCGCTCGTACGTCAAGCGGACGACTTCGCCGTTAGCGTGCTGGAGGGATTGTCCCGGCCAAAGAAGAGTCTTCCCTGCCGGTTCTTTTATGACGCGAAAGGCAGCGCGCTTTTCGAAGACATTACGCGCCAGCCCGAGTACTATCCAACAAGAGTCGAGGTTGGGATTCTCACAGCCAATGCGATGCAGATGCTCGAGGGAGCGCTCGGAGAGACGGTTCTCGTCGAGTTCGGTTCTGGTTCAAGCATCAAGACGGAAATCCTGCTCGGACATATGCCGCGTCTACACGCCTATGTGCCGATCGATATCTCGGAGAGCGCTCTCACGGATGCTCGAGAGCGGCTGACGACGCGGTTTTCCGGACTCAACATTCAGCTGCTATTGGCTGATTTTTCGCACCCGATCGAGCTTCCTCCCGAGCTGGCGGAACGGCCTAAGCTGGGATTTTTTCCTGGATCGACGATCGGCAATTTCGTCCCTGCGGAGGCGACGCAGCTGCTACGCGCGATGCGAGAGACGCTTTCGCCGCGCGGAAAGCTGATCATCGGCGTCGATTTGAAAAAGGACGTCCGCCAACTTGTTGCAGCTTACGATGACGCCATTGGCGTCACCGCTGCATTCAATCTCAATCTCCTTGTCCGCATTAATCGTGAACTCGATGCGACATTCGATCTTCAAGCTTTTCGCCATGCGGCGACCTACGAGCCCTTCGAAGGACGCATTGAGATGCATCTCATCAGTTTGAAGGATCAGGACGTCTGGGTGGCGGGAAGAAAAATTCGCTTCCGCGAAGCGGAGACGATTCACACCGAAAGCGCTTACAAATACACGATCGAGGAGTTCCATCTGATCGCGCAGGCGGCGGGGTGGACCCCTCTGCGCGTGTGGAAAGATGACCTAAGCTTGTTCAGCGTACATGAATTGGTGGCGCCTTGAGCGGAGGGCGACGCAGCCGGGACGCGTTTAATGACTGGGACCAAGGTGAGCGAAGCAGAGCGAAACGCTTGGCCAGCGTTGCCTTACCTGGCTTGGCGAGAGACCTATACGACTCTGCATCTCTGGACTCAGATCGTCGGCAAGATCCGGTTGTCGCTGACTCCCTGGCAAAATCACTCCTGGCACGTTGCGCTTTATGTGACGACGCATGGCCTCACCACGTCGCCCATCGCATATGGCGCAAGCGTCTTTCAGATTGATTTCGATTTTATAGACCACGTGCTTCGTATAACGACGAGCGATGGCGACGAACGCCAAATGCAGCTCCGATCTCAGACTGTCGCCGACTTTTACGCGCATCTTTTCAGCATGCTCGAGGAGTTGAGCATTTTTGTGCGCATCAACGAACATCCCAACGAGATACCTGATGCGCTTCCCTTCACCGCGGACCGGATTCATGCCGACTACGATCCTGTCTATGCAAACTCCTTTTGGAGATTGCTTGTGCAAGCCGATCGCGTATTCAAAACCTTTCGCACGGGCTTCGTCGGCAAGGTCAGCCCTGTGCATTTTTTTTGGGGCAGTTTCGATTTGGCGGTGACCAGGTTTTCTGGTCGCCGTGCGCCGCGCCATCCCGGGGGCGTTCCAAATCTTGCGGACGCCGTCGTGTGCGAAGCTTACTCGCATGAGGTGAGCAGCGCGGGCTTTTGGCCTGGCGGCGGCTCGATCGACTTTCCTGCTTTCTATTCCTACGCCTATCCCGCGCCGCCGGGATTCGATCGCGCGCCGGTAGGACCCGAGGGCGCATTTTTTAGCCAGGATCTCAAGGAATTCATCCTGCCCTATGACATCGTGCGAAAAGCCGAACATCCAGATGCAACGCTACTTCGCTTTTTGCAGAGCACATATGACGCTGCCGCCAATGCCGGCGGATGGGACCGCGCAGCTCTCGAATGTCCGTTAGGACATGTCGGCGTCCCGCGTCCCATTCACGGATAAGGCGTTCTACCGATCCGCGTGGGACTTTTCTGTACTTTCACTCGGATCTATGACCCCGAGCCGGTCCTCGCCAGACCTTGCCGCGGCATGTCGGCACTCGATCAAACCATGGCTTTGCGCTAAGCTTTCGTTCGATTCACGAATTCATTCGTCCACCGACAGATGGAGATCTTAAATGCGGCATTCTCTTCCACGCAGGCTTCTCGCTGAATTTCTTGGCACTTTTTGGCTCGTGTTCGGCGGCTGTGGCAGCGCGGTGATTTCCGCCGGCTTTCCACAGCTCGGCATTGGCTTCCTCGGCGTGGCGCTAGCCTTCGGACTCACGGTGCTGACGGGCGCCTACGCCTTCGGCCCCGTATCTGGCGGCCATTTCAATCCAGCGGTGACGCTCGGCGTCGCGACGGCCGGCCGCTTCTCCTGGAAGGACGTCGGACCCTTCTGGATAGTGCAGCTTCTCGGCGCGACATTTGCGGCTTTCGTGCTGCTCAAGATCGCTCAGGGCAACATCGATTTTTCGCTCGCCAACGGCTTTGCCGCCAACGGTTATGACGAACATTCCCCCGCTGGATACACATGGCAGTCTGGCCTTCTTGCGGAAATCGTGCTGACGGCGTTTTTCCTGCTTGTCATTCTGGGAACGACTGAAGGCCGTGCGCCGGTCGCCTTCGCGCCAATCGCCATCGGATTGGCGCTGGCGCTGATCCATCTGGTCGACATCCCCATCACCAACGCTTCCGTGAACCCTGCGCGTTCGACGAGCCAGGCGCTCTTCGTCGGCGGCTGGGCCCTCGAACAACTTTGGCTGTTCTGGGTCGCGCCGCTCGCCGGCGCCGTCATCGGGGGACTCATTCATCGCTTTGCCCTTGCTGATGACTGAGCAACGCGAAGCTAGCTCCTGATTTTATACCAATCAGTGGACGCTCGGCTTCGCCGCAGCGTCCCTGACACACTTTTTCGTAAAGCTCGTCCGAGCTGCGCCTGATAGTTTCTTTTCAGTCGCAGCCACATCGCAGGCGCTCGCAGCGGCGTCTCTGTCGCACCTTCTCATAAAACTTTTCAGCGCTGCGCCATGCAGCTTCTTTTCCGTCGCCTGGGCGGCGCAGTCCGGGCTCGCTGGCGTTGTTTGTGCGAACGCGGCAACCGAAATCACAGCGCCAACCACGCATATACTAGCGGTAAAAATTCTTCCCGACATGTTGTCCTCCTAAAATTTCGTGCAGCGTCCGTGAAGAGACCGAAGCAGGTTCGCACGATGGCGACGCTGTCTCCTGACATGACCTGAGCCCATGACAGGCGCCCAGGCGCCGCCAACGTCAGCGCTCTATGAGCGCATGATCGGCTTCGCTATCTTCACATGCTCGCGCTTCCGCTAAAAAGAGCGACCTGTCCGTTTCCAGCCCCTCCAACAGATCGCGTAATCGATCGGGAAGCGGCTCACGAAGAACATCGTCGTAGGTTTGCCGTAGCAATTCGCCGATGTCATCGCCGACCTTTCGGTCGTGCATAGGGGACCGACGCATGTTACGCCTCCACTCGTCCACAGCGGACGTGAGAGCGTCGACTTAGGTTGCGGCCATAATGTGAGCGACGCTCCCCAGCGGGCCCGCAACAGGCGATTTGTAAAATTCATGGTAAATTAGACACAACCCATCCTGCTCAATCAGCCCGCCATTACCGTCTTCGGCAGCGGCAGCCGTGCGCATGGCGCCCCTTGTCAGCGTTGAAGGCAAAGCAATTTTTGACCGCGGCAAAAAGGCCGAGCTCGAGTAGGCCTTTCAATAGCGATCGATATGGCGCTATGTATGCGCCACCAGCGCAGAGCGTTGTTTTCTCTCTCGGAGGATCGCGTATGTGTCAGGCGTGTGGCTTTGCCGATATCATTCATGGAAGCAAAATGCGCCGCAGAGCCTTTGTCTTTGGCGCGGCCGCGGCGGGAGCGTTGACGGCGGTCCCGGGGGCGAACGCCAAGGCTCGAAAGTCCCCGTCTAAACAGACTAAGAAGCCGAGCTCGCCGCCAAAGCCTGAAAACGTCCTGACTCCTGACGAAGCGTTGGCGCGCCTGATGGAGGGCAATAAGCGCTATCAGCAGGGCCTAGCAAGACGCCACGACTTTGCTGCCGAACGAGAGGCGCTGGTCGGCGGGCAAAATCCTTATGCAGCGATTCTCAGCTGCGCGGATTCACGTATCGCGCCGGAATACGCATTTGACAGTTCGCGCGGCGATCTGTTCGTTGTTCGTGTCGCCGGCAATGTCGCCAATCCATACAATATCGCAAGCTTGGAATATGCTGTTGAGGTGTTGAAGACACCTCTCATCTTGGTGCTCTGTCACGAAGCCTGCGGCGCTGTTAAATCCGCAATTTCGTCGATTCAGGATCATACGACTTTGCCTGGCCACCTTCCGTCGCTCGTCGCCGCTCTAACCCCCGCGGTTGAAGCAGTTAGGGGCCGGCAGGGCGATCTTCAGGAGAATGCGACCGTGGAGAACGCCCGGATGTGCGCGACGACGCTCGAGACCGCAACGCCGTTGCTGAGCGCCGCTGTCAATGAGAAGCGCGTCAAAGTTGTGAGCGGAATTTATCGCCTTGCAGACGGCCGGGTCGATCTGTTTGCGTGAGGCTGATCACGCAAGAATGCGCCTGTCGATCTGCGCGATTGAAGTGACGCCCGTCAGGGTCATCGCCACGCGCATTTCTTTGGCGAAGATCTCGAGCATATTCTCGACGCCACCCTGTCCGGCCGCAGCCAGCGCATAGGCCGCGGCCCGCCCGAGCAGGACGCCCTTGGCGCCGAGCGCCAGCATGCGAACGACGTCCAGTCCGGACCGCACGCCTGAATCGACAAATACTTCAAGATCGCTTCCGACGGCGTCGACGATCGGCGGCAAGGCTTTGACCGTCGAGAGCGCGCCATCGAGCTGCCGTCCGCCGTGATTGGAAACAATGATTCCATTCGCTCCGAACCGCACGGCGTCCCGTGCGTCCTCAGGATCCAATATGCCCTTGAGGATCAAAGGCCCTTTCCAGAACTCGCGGATCCATTCCAGGTCCGACCAGCTGATCGATGGATCAATGTTTTTTCCAAGCCAGCCGATGTAATCCTGCAGTCCGGTCGCCTTGCCGAGATATTTTGAGATGTTGCCGAGATCGTGCGGTCGGCCCCTGATCCCCACGTCAAAGGACCAGCCCGGTTTCGCGATCGCCTGAAGCAAGCGCCTTGGTTTGGCGATAGGCCCTGACAGACCGGAATGGGCGTCGCGGTAACGCGAACCATGCACGGGAAGGTCTACCGTGAAGACAAGTTTTTTTATGCCTGCGCGTTGGGCGCGCTCCAACATCGACTGCATGAATCCGCGGTCTTTGAGCACGTAGAGCTGGAACCAGATGGTTCCTGCGCTGCATTGCGACGTAACTTCTTCGAGCGAACAGACCGAGAGCGTCGACAATACGTAAGGAACGCCCTTCTTCGCCGCAGCATTGGCCGCCTGGACCTCACCCCGACGAGCAAACATCCCGCTCAGCCCGACAGGGGCAAGGATCACAGGAAGCTCGGAAGGCTGACCGAACCACTCCGTCGCGAGACTGAGGCCGGTAACGTTCTTCAACACGCGCTGTCTGAGGTTCACGGCTCTCAAATCAGCGACATTGGCCTGCAGCGTGTCTTCTGCGTTCGCCCCGCCATCGATATAATCAAAGAGGAAGCGCGGCAGCTTGCGCTGTGCGACCTTTCGATAATCCGAAGCTGACGAAACAATCATTCGATTCCCCAAAGACTGGTCGGGCCTGGAGCGTGAGCGCGAGCCTAGCCTGAACGCACAGGCGCGCGTCGAGGGGTCACGCCTTCCGCTTTGATCGCAGGAGCGCGGCGCATCGTCAAACTGTTCTATTGCCTTGGACGCCTGCCGCTTCATCACAGCTCAAGAGCGCTTCGCCTGCGAGCTGGCCTGTATCGCAAATGGATGGATTAGCAACGCGCGGCGCGCGGCACGGCGACAGCGGCGTGGCGCTGGGCGTGATCCATGAGGAGGCTTTGGACAAAGCTCAGCTTTTCTTTCACGACCGGAGAAATCACGAAGGGATAGATATCGGGTTGCCCCATCGATCGGTTGATGTTGTTCAACGCGAAGGAAATATCCAGCCAACTATCGACCATCTCATTGATGTCGGGATAGCCGTAGGGATCAAAATCAACCCGCGCCGGAGAACCGTCATCGCGCCGCACCACGAGCCCTGCGCTGCGACCCGTTTCCAACGTGTCAACGATATGCAGATAATGCGCAAAGGTTTCCGCAAAATCTTCCCACGCGTGACAAGAGGCGTATGCGCTTATGTGCTTTTGTCGCCAGTCGGCTGGTGGCCCTTCTTCATAATGTCTCTGCAGGGCGGCGGCATAGTCTTCCCGCTCGTCTCCGAAGAGCTCTCTGAAAGGCCATAGATGCTTGGAGTGCGGCACGATGCGGTCCCAGTAATAGTGGCCGATCTCATGCCTGAAATGCCCGAGCAACGTACGATAGGGTTCCCCCATCTCGTCGCGCGCCTTCTCTCGCGCCGGATCATCTGCTTCCTTCAAGGCGATCGTAATCAAGCCGGAGTCGTGGCCGGTCAGCACCGGCCGTTGCGATGGCTCCTCAGCCAAGAAATCAAAGACGAGCGGCTCGCCGTCGTTCTCGGACGCCGTCGGCGCAGGAAGATTCAGTCTGATCAGGCTGTAAAATAGCCGTCGTTTGGCGGCTTCGATTTTCTGCCACGCCGCGTGGCGCTTGTCGTCCGACAAGTCAGGCACGATTCGATTATGCTGGCAGGCGAGGCAATACTCCGAGGGACCGCCCTTCTCGACCATCCAATTACATCCGTGTAGCTCCCAGTTTTTGCAGAAACGATATTCGCGGGTTCCGTCAGCGAGCGCGCGCCATCCGTTACCGACAGGTTCGACAGCGGTCATCTCGCCATGCGTCGGCAGATAGCCGAGCGTGTGCCCGCAGCTTTCGCATTTGGTGTTCTCAAAAAGTATGCTCTGGCGGCAAACCTGGCATCGAAAGGCTTTCATGGAGGATCTTTCCGAACCGCGCTTGCGGCCATAACTGCGCTGCTGGCGGAATGTTCCTGGTCAAGACAGAGCGGGGGTCGCTCGGGAGCCTCGGTCTTCCGGAGCATCCTATACCGGCGCCAATTGAATGCGCAGCCCGTATTCACCTACTAGGCTTATTGCCGTAATTTCGGACAAAGCCGTCATTTTGGCGGCTCTTCAGATTGACACTGCGCGGCGCGGCCCCGCTAAACTCCCCGCAGTGGCCCTGCGTCAGTTCTTGAGAGAATGACGCTGAAACGAGACGCTGATTAACGTGTCGATCCAGATCGCCCTTCACCACATCACCCACTACAAATATGACCGTCCGGTCGTGCTCGGTCCGCAGATCGTCCGTCTGCGCCCGGCTCCGCATTGCCGCACGAAAATCTTGAGCTACTCGCTCAAGATCGCGCCTTCGGAAAATTTTATAAACTGGCAGCAGGACCCGCACGGAAATTGGCTGGCGCGACTGGTGTTCCCCGATAGCGCGAGGGAATTCAAGATAGAGGTCGATCTGCTGGCGGATCTCGCCGTCTATAATCCATTCGATTTCTTCATCGAGCCTTATGCCGAAGAATTCTCGTTCGCTTATCCCGAGGAACAGAAAATTGAGCTTGCCGCCTATCTTGACCCCGAGGACGTGGGCGCCCTGACGGAAGACTTCGTTCGAAGTCTTCCGCGGCAAAAAACGCGGACAATTGATTTTCTCGTCGAACTCAACGCGCGGCTGCACCGCGATATTCGCTACGTCATCCGGATGGAGCCTGGCGTGCAGGCGCCGGAAGAGACTCTCGCGCTGGGATCGGGTTCGTGCCGCGATTCCGCTTGGCTTCTCGTGCAGGTCTTGCGCAAGCTCGGTCTCGCGGCGCGTTTCGTCTCCGGCTACCTCATCCAGTTAAAGGCCGATGTCGATCCGATTGAAGGCCCGAAGGGAACCGATCACGACTTCACGGATCTGCACGCTTGGGCGGAAGTTTTTCTGCCCGGCGCTGGTTGGATCGGTCTCGACGCGACTTCGGGACTGTTTTGCGGCGAAGGTCATTTGCCGCTATGCAGCGCGCCGCACTATCGCTCCGCCGCGCCTCTGTCGGGCCTCGTAGAGCCCGCCCAAGTCGAATTCGGTTTCGAGATGCGCGTCGATCGCATCAATGAGGCGCCGCGCATCACCGCGCCCTTTTCCCATGATGCATGGGGCCGACTTGACGCCTTGGGCGAAAGGGTCGACGCGGACCTTACGGCGCTCGACGTTCGCCTCACCATGGGCGGCGAGCCGACATTCGTTTCGATCGACGACTTCGAGTCCCCCGAGTGGAACACGGCGGCGACGGGCCCGACTAAGCGAGAGCGGGCCGACGACCTTATTCGCATGCTGCGCGAGCGCTTTGCGCCAAACGGCTTTCTGCATTACGGCCAGGGCAAATGGTATCCGGGCGAAAGCCTGCCGCGCTGGGCATTCGGGCTTTACTGGCGCCGGGACGGCAAGCCGATTTGGTCGCAGCCGCAACTGATCGCCGATATCGCCGAGCCGAAAGGCGCGACCACGGCAGCAGCGGAAGTCTTTGTGCAGGATCTTGCGGAGCGTCTCGGGGTGGGCGCCGAACATGCTTTGCCGGCCTACGAAGATCCCGCGCATTGGATGGTCAAGGAGAGCGTCCTCCCGATCAATGTCGATCCCTGCGATCCCAAGATCGACGATGCGGAGGAGCGCTCTCGCATGATGCGGGTGTTCGAGCGCGGCCTGAGCAAGCCAACGGGTTTCGTCCTGCCGATTCAGCGCTGGAATGCGCGCGCCGACTCCCAGTCGCGCTGGACCTCGGAGAAGTGGACGCTACGACGCGGAAAGCTGTTCTTGGCGCCGGGCGATTCGCCTATCGGACTGCGGCTCCCGGTTGCATCCTTGCCCAAGCTCCCCGAAGGCGAATATCCGTTCATCTATCCACAGGATCCCTTCGCGCCCCGCGAGCCGCTGCCCGAGCCCGGTCATTTTCGCCGCATTCAAGGCGGCGGAGCGACGTCCGGGGGTCACGCGCGCCAGGACGTGCACGAACAGTCCATTGTCGAAGGCGCCGTGCGCACCGCCTTCACCATCGAACCAAGAGACGGCAATCTCTGCGTGTTCATGCCGCCGGTCGAAACGCTCGAGGATTATCTCGAACTGCTCGAGGCGGTGGAAGAGAGCGCCAAGGCGACCGGTCTGCCGCTCTATATCGAAGGCTATCCGCCGCCCGACGACCCGCGCCTCGAAGTGATCAAGGTGACGCCTGATCCTGGCGTCATCGAGGTCAATATTCACCCGGCCGCCACATGGCGGGAGGCTGTCGAAACGACGACCGCGCTTTATGAGGACGCGCGGGGGGCGCGATTGACAACCGCCAAATTCATGATCGACGGACGGCAGATCGGCTCGGGCGGCGGCAATCATGTCGTGCTTGGGGGCAAAACGCCAGCCGACTCGCCCTTCCTGCGCCGCCCCGACCTCTTGAAGAGCCTTGTGCTTTATTGGCAGCGGCATCCCTCATTATCCTATCTGTTCTCCGGACTGTTCATCGGCCCCACCAGCCAGTCGCCTCGGGTTGACGAGGCGCGGCATGACTCGCTGTATGAGCTGGAGATCGCACTGGCGCAGGTGCCGTCTCCCGGCGAAGGCTATGTGCCGCCGTGGCTGGTCGATCGGTTGTTCCGCAATCTGCTGGTCGATGTCGGCGGCAACACCCATCGCGCCGAAATCTGCATCGACAAGCTCTATTCGCCCGATGGACCGACCGGGCGTCTCGGACTCGTCGAATTCCGCGCCTTCGAAATGCCTCCCGACGCCCGCATGAGTCTGGCGCAGCAGCTGTTGCTGCGCGCGCTCGTCGCCTGGTTCTGGCGGGAGCCGCAGCACGGCGATCTGGTGCGCTGGGGAACGGCGCTGCACGACAAATTCATGCTGCCGCATTTCGTATGGCAGGACTTCCTTGGCGTTATCGATGACCTGCGCCGCGCCGGCTACGCCTTCGAAGAGGAATGGTTTGAGGCGCAGCGGGAATTCCGCTTTCCGCTTGCTGGAAGCGTCGAGCACGGCGGCGTTCATCTGGAGATCCGCGGCGCGCTCGAACCCTGGCATGTGATGGGTGAAGAAGGCGCGAACGGCGCCACGGTGCGCTACGTCGATTCGTCGCTTGAGCGCCTGCAGGTCAAAGCGAAGGGCCTCGTTCTCGGCCGGCACATGATCGCCTGCAATGGACGCCGTGTCCCGATGACCAGCACCGGCGTCCCCGGCGAGGCGGTGGCGGGCGTTCGCTTCAAGGCCTGGCAGCCGCCCTCCGGCCTGCATCCGACGCTGCCGGTCCATGCGCCATTGACCTTCGACGTGATCGACTGCTGGAGCAGGCGTTCGCTGGGCGGCTGCGTGTATCACGCGACGCACCCTGGAGGCCGTAATTACGACGCCTTCCCCGTCAACAGTAACGAAGCCGAAGCGCGGCGCTTGGCGCGATTTGAGGATCATGGGCACACGCCCGGACCTGTCGATCCGCCGCGCGAGGAGCCAGGCCAAGAGTTTCCGCTGACGCTGGATCTTCGGAGGAGCATTGTCCGCTGAGCGACCGATTGAAGCGGACAAGGCGTCACAGCGCGTTGCCGCCTGGATCGCTCGATATGCGCCGATGCGCGACGCGCCGGATGAGCTTCTCGACCCAGATGGATGTCCGCGTGCGCACTGGCGTCAATTCCTCGAATCGCTCGCCGCATTCGGCGATACCGGCCTTGAGCAACGCTTCGCCGCGGCCGGCCGCCGCATCGACGACATGGGGATTTCCTACCGGGTTCACGGAGAAGCCAAGGAGCGCAGTTGGCCGTTAGGGCGTTTGCCGCTTCTGATCCCGGAATCAGAATGGCGCGATATTGCTACTGGCGTCGCACAGCGCGCCGAACTTCTCGATCAGATCCTGCATGACGTTTACGGCGAGGCGCAGCTTGTCGCGGAGGGCGCCCTGCCGGCCGCAGCCATCACGGGATCGCCTGACTTCATTCGACCGATGTGCGGAGTCGCGCCGCCCGGCGGACGCTGGCTTCGCTTTTACGCCGCCGATATCGGGCGCGGGCCCGATGGCGCCTGGCGGGTGCTCGGCGATCGCGCGCAGGCGCCTTCGGGCGCTGGTTACGCCTTAGAAAATCGGATGATCCTGTCGCGCGCGTTGCCAAGTCTCTATCGAGACATGAACGTCGAGCGCCTCGCGCCGTTTTTCCGGGAATTCCGTGCGAGCATTTCCGGCGCGGCGCAACGCGTTGATCCGCGCATCTGCCTGCTGACGCCCGGCCCTTGGAGCGAGACCTATTCCGAACAGGTGAATCTCGCCCGCTATCTCGGCCTTACGCTGATCGAAGGCGAAGATCTCGTTATGAGCGATGGCAAGCTGCATGTGCGCACCATCGCCGGTTTGAAGCGCGCCGATGCGATTTGGCGTCGCGTCGACGCTGACTGGTGCGACCCGCTGGAGCAGAACGCCGCGTCGCGTCTGGGCGTCGCCGGGATGTTCGAAGCCATCCGTCGCGGCGCCGTTGTCGTCGCGAACATGCCCGGCGCCGGCCTCATCGAATCGCGCGCGCTGATGAGTTTCCTGCCGGAGCTGTCGCAACGCCTGCTCGGCGAGAGCCTCAAACTTCCCAATGTCGCGACGTGGTGGTGCGGACGCGAAAGCGAACGCGATCAAATTGTCGAGGCCTTGAGCGACTACGCGATCAGCGGGGCGTTCAGCGACAGGCTCCCGGGATTTGGCGAACGTCGTGAGGCGCTCGGTCATGCGCTCTCCAGCGAGGAGCGCGCGCGTCTGATCGACGCCATAAATCAGCGCGGCGTCGACTATGTCGCTCAGGAACCTGTCAATCTCTCCACGACGCCAGCCTGGGCCGAGGGCAGGCTGACGCCGAGACCTTTCGCCTTGCGTGTGTTCGCCGCCGCGACGGCTGACGGTTGGACGGTGATGCCCGGCGGATTCTGCCGAGTCTCCAACCGGCTTAATGCGCGCGACGTGTCGATGGACGCCGGCGCGCAATCGAGCGACGTCTGGGTGTTGACGAGCCATCCGATCGAATGGTCGACGTTGCTGCCGTCCGACGAAGATCCGCCGATCGTGCGCGCGCTCGGCAATCTGCCGAGCCGCGCCGCCGATAATCTTTTCTGGATGGGACGCTATCTCGAGCGCGCCGAAGCGACATTGCGCGTCGTGCGGTCGCTCGGGGCGCGGCTGGGCGAACTCCAGCACATCGATCTGCAAGGGCGCCAGTCGATCGAACGGCTTGCGCGACTGCTGATCGCCTGGGGCGCCGCCCCCGAAGACGCGCCGGACATGGACCCGACTGAGATTGCATGGTCCGCGGCAGCCGGCGCCGACGATTACGGTTCCGCGTTGTCGGTCGTACGCAATGCGAGACGCGCGGCGTCGATCGTGCGCGAGCGCTTGTCCCAAGATGTCTGGCAACTCATCGGACGCATCGAAACGCGTCTGACGCGCGCCGGCGCCGCCGCGATAACCGAGCCCGAGGCGCTGGAAATTGTGGAGCGATCGCTTCATACGCTGGCGGCGTTGTCCGGACTGATCGACGAAAATTTCAACCGCGTCGCCGGCTGGAGTTTTATCGATCTTGGGCGGAGAATCGAACGCGCCGTCGGGACGTGCCGCTTCGCCCGACAGTTCGCCGGCGACGACGCAACGGTCGAGACGCTGGACGCTCTGCTCGATCTGCTCGATTCGCAGATCACCTATCGCTCCCGCTACATCGCCGGCGCCGCACTGGCGCCGGTCCTCGACATGGCCATGCTCGATCCGTTCAATCCGCGATCCGTCCTCTTCCAGGCGATGCGCATCGACGAACATCTCGCGGCGCTGCCAAATTTGCGCGACGATGGAGTCATGGAGCCGCCGCGGCGACTCTCCGTCAAGCTACGCGCCGAGCTCGAGTCGGAAGATGCGCACCGCCTGGACGCCGCGATCATTCTTGGGTTTGAGCAACGCCTCATGTCTCTCGCCGACAAAATCGCCGAGCGCTATTTCACGCATGGCGCCGATGGCGCAGCAAATTCTCAGCCGTCGCGGATCGCGTGATCTACGACATCGCCCATCGCACGATCTACAAATATGACGCGCCGGTCGCTTCGGCGCGCTGCGCGATGCGCCTGATCCCGCGAAACGATCGCGGCCAAACAGTGCTGTCCCATCGAATTGAGCTGTCGCCATCGGCCGAAATCCTCAATGAAAGAATCGACTTTCACGGAAACCGGGTCTGCGAAGCGCGCATCCTCAAGCCCCACACGAAGCTGCAGATCGCCCTTGCCGCGCGCGTCGCGGTCGAGCGGGCGCCGCCGCCCGCGCCGGCGCTGACGCCGGCATGGGAAATCGTGAGGAACGCCGCTTACGCGTCCGACTCGCTCGCCGCCTCCTCTCCGGCCCATTACATTTATGCAAGCCGCTTTGCGCCGTTGTTCGGCGCGGCGACGCATTATGCGCGCAAAAGCTTTTCGCCGGGTCGGCCCATTCTCGAAGGCGCAATTGAACTAACGCAGCGCATCCACGCCGACTTCGCCTATGATCCGGATGCGACGCATATTGCGACGCCGATCGCCCAGGCGTTCGAACGCCGTCGCGGCGTCTGCCAGGATTTCGCACATATCATGATCGCGGCGCTACGCGGTCTCGGTTTGGTGGCGTCCTATGTCAGCGGCTATCTTCGAACCTACGCCGCTCCAGGCCAGGCGCGGCTGGAAGGCGCCGATTCAACCCATGCGTGGGTGTCTGTTTGGTGCGGGCCGGAATTTGGCTTCTTCGACCTTGATCCGACGAACGCGATTGTCGTCGGCAACGACCATATCGCCATCGCCATCGGACGCGACTATGCGGACGTTTCGCCGATCGACGGCGTGATTATCGGCGCCGGCGATCAAGATTTGGATGTCAGCGTCGACGTCAAGGAAGCGGCGATTTAGGAAGAATTCCTTTGCCGATGTCTTTACACAAGCGCCTGTTCTTTCACCGCCGTACGTTGCGCGCGAATCCAGTCGTAAAGCGTCTGCATGCCCGCGCCGGTCTTCGCGGAGACTTCAACGATCACAGCGTCCGGATTGACGCGGAGAATATTCTCCCTCGCCCGCTCCATCGAGAAATCGAGATGCGGCAGAAGATCGATCTTGTTGAAGATGACGAGCTTCGCGGCGCTGAACATATGCGGGTATTTGAGCGGCTTGTCTTCGCCTTCCGTCGTCGAAAAGATGACCGCCTTGGCGTGTTCGCCGAGATCGAACAGCGCCGGGCAGACGAGATTGCCGACATTTTCGATGAAGACGAGCGAAGCGACGCTCGGCTTGAGTTCGGAAAGCGCGCGCGCGATCATTTCCGCGTCGAGATGGCATCCGGTCCCGGTGTTGACCTGAACCACCGGCGCGCCCGCGGCGCGAATGCGTTCGCCGTCATTCGACGTCGCCTGATCGCCCTCGATGACGAACAGCGGCAGTTCGCCTGAGAGGTCGGCGATGGCGCGCTCGAGCAGCGTCGTCTTTCCCGCGCCGGGCGAGCTGACGAGATTGAGCGCCACAATTTCGCGACCCGCGAGCCAGGCGCGACATTTGGCGGCGATCGCGTCGTTCTTCGCGAGAATGCGCGTCTCCAATTCGACCCGATGATGGGAGTGCTCGTGCGCCTGACCGTGATCGCTGTGATCGTGCGCATGCGCGTGGCCGTGCTCATGCCCGTGCGCATGATGATCATGCTCGTGATGATGATCATGCGCATGTTGATGTTCGCCATGAAGATGACCGTGGCCATGGTCCACACGCGAATGGGCCGCGCCGTCTTGCTCCGACCCCGCCGCGATGTCCGCGCGCGCGCCGGTCTGCAGATTGGTCATCGTGGTCCCCTGCCCTTGGCAGCCGCAGCTCGCGCACATTATGCAGCCTCCTCGACTTCGATGCTTTTGATGTTCAGCTCTTCGCCAAGCAGGCGCTGGAATTGACGCGAGCCGCATGGACACGCCGAGAGCATGTCGGGCGTGGAAAATTCCGCGCCGCAGACGTCGCAGCGCGCCTTTGCGTCGACTTCGCGGATGTCCAACGTCGCGTCTTCGAGCGGGGTGCCGCGGGCGACTTCCGGAAAACAAAAGGCGATGGCTTCCGGCTCGACGCCCGACAATTTGCCGATCTCGAGCGTCACGCGGCGCACGCTACGCCCTTGCGCGGCCTGCGACGCCAATTCGACGATGCTGCAAACAATAGAGAGTTCGTGCACGTCGGCTCCTTTAGCAGATGCGCGGCAATTGCTCGCCGACCAGCATGTCGACGATGCGCCGGCCGCCGAAAATGGTGCGCATGGTGACGCGACCCGGTTCGCCCGCGACGACAGTGCCGATGACCGCCGCCTGTCGGCCCAGCGGATGCGCCCGCATGGCCTCGAGCGCCTGTTCCGATTCGTCGGGCGGCACGATCGCGACGATCTTGCCCTCATTGGCCAGATAGAGCGGATCGAGACCGAGAATTTCACAAAAGCCGCGAACCTCATCGCGCAGCGGCGTGACCGCCTCGTCGATTTCGATGGCGACCTGTGCGGCTTCGGCGATTTCATTGAGCACGGTCGCGACTCCTCCCCGCGTCGGATCGCGCATGAACCGCGTGTTCGGCGCCGCATCGAGCAGGCTTGCGATAAGGCCCTGCAGCGGCGCGCAGTCGCTCTCAATCGGCGACTGCAACGCCATATCGCCGCGCGCCCCAAGAATTGCCGCGCCGTGATCGCCGAGCAGCCCGTTGACGAGCACCGCGTCGCCCAGCCTCGCGCGATGCGCGCCGAGCTCGACGCCGGCGGCGACGACGCCAACGCCGGTCGTGGTGATGAACATCTGGTCGCAGGCGCCCTTGTTTACGACCTTGGTGTCGCCGGTGACGATCTTCACCCCGGCCTCCTGCGCCGTCGCCGCCATAGACCTTGCGATCTGCCGCAGAAAATCGATCGAGACGCCCTCCTCGATGATGACGGCGCAAGAGAGATAGAGAGGAAGCGCGCCGCCTACTGCGAGGTCGTTCACCGTGCCGCAGACCGCAAGCTTGCCGATGTCGCCGCCAGGAAAGACTAATGGGTCGACAACGAATGAGTCGGTCGTGAAGGCCAGCCGATCGCCATATTGCGCAAGATCCAGAAGATCGATCCGCGCAGAATCGTCGAGCGACGCCAGCATCGGATTGTCGAAGGCCGCGACAAAGACGTCGTCGATCAAATCCTTCATCGCCTTGCCGCCGCCGCCATGCGCCAGCGTGACGGTCGGCACATGCACCTTGCCGCGCGCACGTCGGGGCGGGATGGAAATCATGTTCATGCGGCGCTCACCTCGTCGTCGCGGCCCCGCTTTATGCCGCCATATTGGTAATAGGCCGCGCATGCGCCCTCGGACGACACCATCAGCGCGCCGAGCGGCGTCTCCGGCGAGCAGGCGCGGCCGAACACTTTGCACTGCCAGGGCTTGATGACGCCCTTGAGGACCTCGCCGCACTGGCAGGATTTTGGATCGGCGATTTTTGCATTGGGCACTGCGAATTTCCGCTCGGCGTCAAACCCCGCATAGGCGTCGCGCACTTTGACGCCCGAGTGATCGATGGAGCCGAGCCCGCGCCATTCGAAGAATTCGCGCAGTTCATAGACCTGCGCAACTGCCTGCAGCGCAACGGCGTTGCCCCCTGCTGGCGCGACGCGCGCATATTGATTTTCAATCTCGCAGCGTCCCTCATCGATTTGCCTCAGCAGCATCCAGATCGACTGCAAAATGTCGAGAGGCTCGAACCCTGCGATCACCATCGGCTTCTTGTAGTAGCGCGCGATAAACTCATAAGGCGCATCGCCGATCACCATGGAGACATGGCCAGGTCCGAGAAATCCGTCGAGCCGCAGGTCCGGGCTGTCGAGAATCGCCTTGATGGTCGGAACGATGGTGATGTGATTGCAGAAGATCGAAAAGTTCTTGATCGCTTCGCGCTCCGCCTGCAGCACGGTCAACGCCGTCGACGGCATGGTGGTCTCGAAGCCGATGCCGAAGAAAACGATCTCGCGCGCGGAATTTTTGCGCGCGAGCGCCAATGCATCCATCGGCGAATAGACCATGCGCACATCACAGCCGTCGGCCTTCGCCTGCAGCAGACTCTTGCGTGAGCCCGGCACGCGCATGGCGTCGCCGAAGGTGGTGAAGATCACCTCCGGACGCTCGGCGATGGCGACGCAATCGTCGACGCGTCCCATCGGCAGCACGCAAACAGGACAGCCGGGCCCATGCACCAGTTCGATGGATTTCGGCAGCATCCCTTCGACGCCGTAGCGGAAGATCGAATGCGTGTGCCCTCCGCAGACTTCCATGATCTGCAGCGGCCGACTTTCATCGCGCCCGATTAGCGCGAGCAGCCGCTCGATCTCCTTGACCAGGACATCCGCCTTCGCTCGATCGCGAAATTCGTCGACATATCTCATGCCGCGACGTCCTTGCTTATGGCTGAGCCGCGGTCGTCGGCGAGCAGCGTGTGAACCAGGTCCCACAGGATGTGATAGGCGGCGACGTGACACTCCTGGATGCGGTGGACCGACGTCGTGGGCACGACAAGGCAATGATCGCAGATCCCAAACGCCATCCTGCCGCCGTCGCCGCCGCTAAAGCCGATGGTCGTCAGACCCATCTCCTTCGCCTTCACGAAGGCGGCGATCAGATTTGCCGAATTGCCGCTGGTGGAGAGGCCGACAAGCCCGTCTCCCGCCCGGCCATGTGCGATGATCTGGCGCACGAAAATGTGCTCAAAGCCCACGTCATTGCCGACCGCGGACGTCATCGCAATGTCAGCGGTGAGATTTATCGCCGCAAGCGCCGGCCGGCCAGCGGTGATTGGATGGAGAAACTCGACGGCCACATGCGAGGCGTCGCAACTCGAGCCGCCATTGCCCATGGTGAACATCCGGCCCCCGCGTCGATAAACGGCGGCAAGCGCCTTCGCCGCGTCGAGCAGAACCGGCGCCTGCTCGCCAAAAAATCTCGCGCTGGTCTCGCGCGACTCCCGCGCCTTTTCGGCAATCGACTGCATCAGGCTCGCGTCAACGTTGGCAGGATCCTGCTCCTTGCCATGCAGGAACGGATAAAGGACCTCCAATGCGCTCTTGCTGGTCATGATCCTATTCCTCGGCCGCGACTGCGTCGGTGAGCGTTTGCATAGTCTCAAGTTCGGCTTGGAGTTCGCCAAGCTCTTGCAGCAATCTGAGCGTCTCCGCTGCCTCCGCCTCGTTGATCCGGCTCATCGCGAAACCGACATGGACGAGAACCCAATCGCCGACACACGACTCCACAGGATGGGCTTCATCCACGATGCAGCTGACGTTGATCTGCCGGCGCACCCCGCTCACGTCAACGGTCGCGACGAGATCGTCGGCATTGTCTATGCTAACGATGCAGCCGGGGATGCCGAGGCACATGCGCCGTCCTTTCCATCTCTTATTATGTTGGCTCTCATCAGATGCGCGGCGCCGATGGCGGCCTGACCCAGCGAGAGCCCGCCATCATTGGCGGGC
>JGI24120J20309_1000102_pt1 | contig 66141 bp, 58 predicted proteins | sample SubbioAug_CSW13A_FD_20309 | JGI IMG/M metagenome (IMG submission 20309) | reverse complement strand
TGAGGCCACAAGGCAAGAGCGAAGGACCGAACGAGAGTGAGTGACCGAGGACAAGGAGATGTCAAAGGCTATGCGTCAGATGCCGGATTCATCCGGGCGGGGGAGCGTAGCGCACGGTGAAGCTGTGCGTGATCTCACCAGCGACGAAGCCTGCGGCCCGCTGCCTGAACACCCGGGTACAGGGTCGGCAAAGCAGATGGCGGGCACCGGTGGCCTGCTGTAAGCAGCGCTGACGAGACAGAACCTGCAAGCGGCATGGAAGCGGGTGAAGGCCAACAAGGGTGCCGCCGGGGTGGACGGACTCGACATCGAGCAGACCGCCCAGGTGATTCGCACAAGCTGGAGCGACATCCGCCAAGCGCTGCTGGCGGGCACGTACCGGCCCAGACCGGTACGCAAGGTGATGATTCCCAAACCCGACGGGAGCCAGCGCGAGCTGGGCATCCCCACGGTGCTGGATCGCTTGATCCAGCAAGCACTGCTGCAAGTGCTGCAACCCCTGATCGACCCCAGCTTCAGCGAGCACAGCCACGGGTTTAGCCCCGGCAGACGGGCACACGACGCGGTCAAGGCCGCGCGGGTGTACGTCCAATCGGGCCAACGCGTGGTGGTGGCTGTGGACCTGGCCAAATTCTTTGACCGGGTCAACCACGACATCCTGATCGACCGGCTCACAAAGCGCATCGACGATGCTGGCGTGATCCGGCTGATGCGTGCGTACCTCAACGCCGGGACCATGGATGGCGGGGTGGTAAGCGAGCGCCACCTGGGCCCACCGCAAGGTGGGCCGCTGAGCCCGCTGCTGGCCAACGTGCTGCTCGACGAGGTGGACAAGGCGCTGGAGGCGCGGGGCTACAGCTTCGCGCGCTACGCCGACGACTGCTTGCGTCTACGTGGGCAGCACCAAGGCCGGACAGCGGGTGATGGCCTATTTGAGGAAGCTGTACGGCGACTTGAAGCTTCAGATCAACGAAGCCAAGAGCGCGGTGGGCAGTGCCTTCGGACGCAAGCTCCTGGGGTACGCGCTGTGGGTGGCCAAGGGCAAAGAGGTCAAATGTGCGGTGGCAAAGAAAGCACTGGACAACTTCAAGGCCCGTATCCGGCTACTCACACGCCGCTCGGGCGGGCGCAGTGTGGCGCAAGTGGTGGATAAACTGCGGCCTTACCTGCTGGGCTGGAAAGCTTAATTCGGGATGGCGCAAACGCCCAAGGTCTGGCGAAGGCTGGACGAGTGGTTGCGCCACCGGCTCAGGGCGATCCAGCTCATGCACTGGAAACGGCCAAAGACGATCTACCGGGAACTCAAGACGCTGGGGGCCAGCGAGGATGTAGCCAACTAGGTGGCGGGCAACTGCCACCGCTGGTGGCGAAACAGTGCCATGTTGCTCAACAGCGTGCTGACGATTGCGTACTTTGATGGCCTGGGGTTGCCAAGACTGTCCTGAGCTCAAACTCTCGAACCGCCCGGTGCGGACCCGCATGCCGGGTGGTGTGGCAGGGGCGCCTACGATAATGGAGGCTCCCTATGCCGATTCTGATCCACAAAGCAGTCTCTTACGAGGCTGCCTCAGCGCCGTCACTGACCTATGCTTGGCATCATGCTGAAACCCTTGCCTATTTTTGACCCGCGCGAGGTGCCTGTGGTGCAAGGCTTGGCCAGCGAGGGCCTGCTGCCGCCGGCGGATCACCGTCTGACGCCGCATGGCTTGCGTCGGCTGTTTGCCAGCCCGCCCGTTTGGAACCCTGAGCTGCTTCAGGAGAAAAAGTTTGCCGACCGTGCGCCAGCGCAGGCCGCCGTGCTGCTGCCGCTGGTGATGCGTGAGCAGCTCACGCTCATCCTCACGCAGCGCACGCTGAACCTGTCCACGCATTCCGGGCAAATCGCCTTGCCAGGCGGCAAGCTGGATCCCCACGATGCCAGCGCCACGGCCGCGGCGCTGCGTGAAACGCACGAAGAAATCGGTCTGTCGCCGGAGCGGGTGGAGGTTTTGGGCACCTTGCCTGTCTATGTCACGGGTACCGCGTTCACTGTCACGCCCGTGGTGGGGCTGGTGCAGCCTGGTTTCGTCTTGCAGCCCAATCCACACGAAGTGAACGATGTGTTTGAGGTTCCATTGGCTTTTCTCATGAACCCGCTGCACCACCGTCGCCACGCAGGGGTGTACGAGGGCGTGGTTCGTGAGTGGTATTCCATCCCTTACCAAGATGGGGTGCATGAGCGCTTCATCTGGGGTGCCACGGCGGGCATGTTGCGCAATTTCTACCGCATGCTCAGCGCTTGAACTGCGGCCGGGTCATTGAGCCGATGGACGGCACCTCGGCCGCTATGATGCTGGCATGAGTTTCTTTGCCATCTTGATTGCGCTGCTTCTGGAGCAGGCACGCCCGCTCGCGCACGACAACCGGGTACACGCGGGTTTGCGGGGCTGGGCCCGCATGGTGCGTCGCAACCTCGACACCGGGCAGTCGGCCCACGGCTGGACGGCATGGGCGCTGGCTGTGGGTGTGCCCGCCCTGGTGGCCGGTCTGGTTTACTGGGGACTGTGGCAGTTCAGCACCGTGATGGCCTTCGTCTGGATGGTGGGCGTGTTGTATGTGACCTTGGGTTTTCGCCAGTTCAGCCACCACTTCAGCGAAATTCGGCTGGCGCTGGACGTGGGCGACGATGCCGCAGCGCGTGACAAGCTGGCGCAGTGGTTGCAGGTGGATGCCAGCAGTTTGCCGCGCACCGAGTTGTTGCGCCAGGTGATCGAGCATTCGGTGCTGTCTGCTCACCGCCATGTGTTTGGTGTGCTGGTGGCGTTTGTCGTGTTCTGGGTGCTGGGTCTGGGGCCGGCTGGCGCGGTGTTCTACCGAATGGCCGAGTACCTGTCGCGCAACTGGCGTGCCCGCCCCAACGGAGCGCCCAGCGAAGCGCTGCATCAGGCCGCGGCGCTGGCTTGGCAATGGGTAGACCTCTTGCCGGCGCGTGTGACGGCGCTAGGCTTTGCCATTGTGGGTAACTTTGAAGAGGCCGTGGCCAGTTGGCGTGGTGATGCTGAACGCTTTGCGCCAGGCAGTGATGGTGTTGTCTTGGCTGCGACCTCGGGTGCGATCAATGTCCGGCTGGCGCCCCAGCTGGAAATGAATGGCACGGCTGAAGATGCAGACAGCAGCCTTCGACCCGATCCCCAATTGGCGCACTTGGGCAGCGTGGTGGGACTGGTGTGGCGCACCGTGGTGCTGTGGATGCTGCTGTTGGCTTTGCTGACACTGGCCCGCCTGGTGGGCTGATATGCCGAGAGCCGCGCTCAGTAGCGGCGCTTGTTCGACAGCTCGTCGAACAGCTCGCGGTAGATCTGGTAGCGGTAGGGGCTGATGGCCAAGGCATTGTTGGCTCCAGGCTCGTCACCGGTTTGCACATGCGCCACCACGGCGCAGCCGGGCTCGTGCAGGTGGGTGCAGTTGTAAAAGCGGCAGGTGCCCAGGTTGGCTCGAAGGTCGGGCATCAGGTGCGCAAGCTGCATGGGCTCAAGGTGGTTGAGCCCAAACTCCTGGAAGCCGGGCGAGTCGATCAACGCGGTCTGGCGCTGTTCGTCAACCCAGTACCAGGTGGTGCTGGTGGTCGTGTGTTTGCCGGAATTGAGGGCGCGGGAAATTTCACCGGTGAGCGCTCGCGCATGCGGCACAAGCCGGTTGACCAGGGTGCTTTTGCCCACGCCCGACGGTCCGAGCACCAGTGTGCGTTTGCCTGCCAACCGGGCTTGGAGCTCGTCCAGTCCGGCTTCGGTGGTGGCAGCGGTTTCGCCTTTGAGCCGCAACGGCAGCACCGCGGAACCCATGCGGCGGTAGGGTGCAAGACGTGCCCAGGCGCGATCAAAACCCGGTTGCACGTCGCTCTTGTTGAGCACGATCAGCACGTCGATGTGCTCGGCCTCGGCTGCAATCAGGGCGCGAGCGAGTTGGCTTTCTGAAAACTCGGGGTCGGCTGCCACCAGTACCAGTATCTGGTCCAGGTTGGCCGCAAACGACTTGGTTCGCATCTCGTCCTGGCGGTAAAAAAGGTTGCGCCGCGTCTGCACGCGCTCAATGCTGCCTTCGTCTCCGGTGGTTTGCCACAGCACCTGATCGCCCACGACGACCTGGCTCTTTTTGCCACGGGGGTGGCAAATGCGGCGTTCACCGTCGGGGCTTTCTACCAGGCAGTGCCGCCCGTGGGCCGCCACCACCAGTCCTTCGGTGGGGGGTGTCGGTGCAACGCTGACCCCGGAAGGCTGCAGGGTGTGGTTGCGCTTCAAGCGGTGCGCCCGTTAGGTGTGAGGCCTTGCATTTAGGCTTTCAGCAGGGCGTCAACCGCTGCGGCACAGAAAAAATCACTCACCGAAATGCCGCCCACGTCGTGCGTGTTGAAGCGCACATTGCAGCGGCTGTAGCCCAGCGCCAGGTCGGGGTGGTGGTCTTCTTGGTGGGCCACCCAGGCCAACGCGTTGACGAAGGCCATGGTTTCGTGGAAGTTGGCAAAGGTGTAGGTTTTCTCCAGCGACCCATCAATCAGCTTCCAGCCCTGGGCAGCATCGCCGTTGAGCTGGGTGAGTTGCGTCACGATTTCGGTGGCCGACAGGGCGCGGCGGTTTTGGTGAATGGGGTTCATGGTGTCGGTGTGCCTTCAGGCAGGGCGGGCGGTTTGGGCTGGGCTGGCCGCCAGCAGGCGGGCCAGGCGCTCGCTGGCTGGCGGGTGCGAGTAATAAAACTGCGCGTACACCGGGTCGGGTGTGAGGGTGCTGGCATTGTCCTTGAAGAGCTTGAGCAGCGCGCTGGCCAAATCTGCCCCGCTGGTCTGCGCCATGGCGTAGGCGTCGGCTTCAAACTCGTGGCTGCGCGACATGCCCGCCATCAGGGGCGAGAGGAAAAAAGTGAGCAAAGGCACCACCATCATGAACAGCAGCAGCGCCAGCGCGTTGTTGGGCGCATCCAGCGCCGGCATGACACCCAGCCCGGTGTAAAACCAGATTTGGCCAGACAACCAGCCCAGCAGCGCAAAGCCCAGCAGGCTCAAGCCAAACATGAGCGCAATGCGCTTGATGATGTGACGGCGTTTGTAGTGACCCAGTTCGTGCGCCAGTACGGCATCAATTTCAGCCGGGCTGAGTTGCTGCAGCAGGGTGTCAAAAAACACCACGCGCTTGGCGGCCCCAAACCCGGTGAAGTACGCATTGGCATGGGCGCTGCGCTTGCTGCCGTCCATCACAAACAGGCCCTTGGCCGCAAAGCCGCAGCGCTGCATCAGTGCGTTCACTCGGGTCTTCAGCGTCTCGTCTTGCAGCGGCTCAAATTTGTTGAACAACGGCGCGATCACCGTGGGGTACAGCACGAGCGCCAGCAAGTTGAAAGCCATCCACACACCCCAGGCCCAGAGCCACCAGGTGGCGCCCGCTGCGCCCATGAGCCACAAGACCAGGGCCGCGATGGGCAGCCCGACCAGGGCACCCACGAAAGTGCCCTTGACCAGGTCACCCAGCCAGAGGGAAAGTGTCATTTTGTTGAAGCCAAAGCGCTCTTCGATGCGGAACGTGGCCCACCAGCCCAGCGGCAAGGTGATCAGTCCGCCAATGAGTGCAAAGGCTGCCAGCAAAGCCAGTTGTTGCACCATGCCGCCACCCAACGCGTCCAGCAGCGTCTGGTTGAGCCAGTTCAGCCCGCCCAGCAGCGTCCAGCCGAGCAAAAGTGCGGCGTCAATGGCCTGCTCCAACAGACCAAAGCGCGACTTGGTGATGGTGTAGTCGGCCGCCTTTTGGTGGGCCGGCAGTGAAATGGTGTCGCTGAAAGCCGCCGGCACCGCAGCACGGTGCCGGGCCACATGCCGTATCTGGCGGCTGGCCAGCACGGTTCGCGTGATCAGGCTGAGCACCAGCAAGGCGCAGAAGACGGCGGTGAAGATCAGTGATGCAGTGTCCATGCCCGCGAGTCTATCGAAGACCGTGGCAACCGAGGCGCGCGGGTCACCGGTTTCCCCTTGGGTTGGCGGGCAACTGTGCCGGATCGGCGAAAATCTTGCCATGACATTGCCCAACCTCATCGAAATGCCGGCTGCCACGCCCCCCACCACTGCGCCCACGTTGGCAAAAAGTGACCAAAACTTGGTCTGGATCGACTGCGAAATGAGCGGGCTCGATCCAGAAAAGGAGCGTTTGCTGGAAATTGCGGTGGTGATCACCGGCCCGCAACTGACGCCCCGGTTGGAAGGCCCGGTGCTGGTGATTCACCAGAGCGAGGCCGTGCTCGGCGCCATGGACAACTGGAACAAGGGCACCCATGGCCGCAGTGGCCTGATTGACAAGGTGCGCGCCAGTACCGTCACCGAAGAGCAGGCACAGGCCGAGTTGCTGACCTTTATCGGGAAATATGTGCCCAAAAACAGCTCGCCCATGTGTGGCAACACCATCAGCCAGGACCGCCGCTTTCTGGTGAAGTTCATGCCCAAGCTGGAGGCGTATTTCCATTACCGCTGCCTGGACGTGAGCACGCTCAAAGAACTGGCCAAGCGCTGGAGTCCCGCGGTGTACGACGCTTTTAAAAAGCAACAGAAACACACCGCCCTGGCTGACGTGCACGAGTCCATTGACGAACTTGAGCACTACCGCACGCACTTTTTGCGCTGAGGCGAGCGACAACTCCGAGTTTCGGGGCATTGGCGCCTGAGGCGGAAAGCCATCGCCCCTCGCGCGTCGAAAATGTGGCAATCGCGCGATCTTTTCATGACAAAAAAATCAAAGCCCCGTTTCGTCTCCAAAAACCAGGACGTTCTGCAACTCGGCGTTGCGGTTGTTTTTTTGATTCTGGTCGGGATTTACGCCTCGTTTACCGGCGCCTCCGCAGCGGGGCTCACGTCGTCGGCCGTATGGCTGCTCATTGTGGCCGCTGTTGTGGGCGCTTACATGGCCATGAATATCGGCGCGAACGATGTTGCCAACAACGTGGGACCCGCCGTGGGCTCTGGCGCCATGACCATGGGCTGGGCCATTCTGATTGCCGCGGTTTTTGAAGTCTTGGGCGCCGTCGTGGCCGGGGGCGAGGTGGTCGGCACGATCAAGGGCGGCATCATCGACGCCGATCAAATCGCCGACCCCAACCGGTTTGCCTGGGTCATGTTTTCGGCGCTGCTGGCCGGCGCACTCTGGCTGAACCTGGCCACCGCACTGGGGGCGCCCGTGTCTACAACGCACGCCATCATTGGTGCCGTCATGGGCGCGGGCATCGCGTCCGGCGGCTGGGGCCTGGTCAACTGGAGCACCATTGGCGCCATCGTGGCGAGCTGGGTGATTTCGCCGCTGGTGGGCGGCGCCATTGCGGCGGCTTTTCTCTACCTCATCAAGCGCAGCATCACCTACCGCGCTGAAAAAACCGAGGCTGCCACCCGTATGGTGCCGTGGCTCATCGCCGTCATGGTCTGGGCCTTTGGCACTTACATGATGCTCAAGGGTCTGGGGCAGTTGGTCAAGGTCGGCTTCGTGACCGCGTTGCTGGCTGGTGTGCTCATGGCCGCTGTGGCCTGGGCATTGCTTCGAAAGCCGGTTGCCCGCATGGCAGCGCGCCAAGACAATAGCAAAGATGGTGTGAACCGCTTGTTCACTTGGCCGCTGGTGTGCTCGGCCGCGTTGTTGAGCTTTGCCCATGGAGCCAACGACGTGGCCAACGCCATAGGTCCGCTCGCGGCCATCTATGAAGCTGTGAAGCAAGGCGCTGTGGCCACCAAAGCCGCAACGCCCATGTGGATCATGGTGCTGGGGGCGCTGGGTCTGGCCATCGGTCTGGCCTTGTACGGTGCCAAACTGATTCGCACCGTGGGCAAGGAAATCACCGAGCTGGACAACATGCGCGCGTATTCGATTGCCATGGCGGCCACGCTGACCGTGATCGTAGCGTCTCAGCTGGGTATGCCGGTGTCCACCACGCATGTGACCCTTGGCGCTGTGTTTGGTGTGGGTTTTCTGCGCGAATTGCTGAAGGTGAATTACGCCAAGATGGAGGCCGTGGTGTACGCAGCCCATCAGGGCCAAGACCGGGCCGAGGTCGAGGCGTACCTGCAGCGCTTCGAGACCGCCGAAGTGCTGGAGAAAAAAAACATGCTGGCCGACATGAAACGCCGGACAAATGCCCGCGAGGAAGCCGACAGCACCCTGTTTGGCAAGAGCGAGCGCAAGGCGCTGAAGAAAGCCTACAGGCAGGAAATCGTCAAACGCTCGGCGGTCATGCGCATCGTGGCTGCATGGATCGTGACCGTGCCCGCCACGGCGGTGCTCGCGGCGATCCTCTTCCATATCGTGGCAGCTGTGCTCGGTTGAGTCGCATGTGAAAAATAATTTAGGGTTTTCCCTGAAATCTGCCATAATCAGGGCTGCGCAGGAAACTGCGCTGATTTGTGCATCTGCCTCACACTCAGAGTCCTGATACCGTCGGGAAGCCAACAGCCAAACCGCTCAAGCTTCCCCAATAACGGCCACGACCGTGACAGACACCCACCTTCGGTGGGTCTTCACGGTTGATGTTTATCTCCAGGGCCCATGCGCCATCCTCTGTCAGATTGTTGATCTGACGAGCGGCGCTCTTCGTTTGATGGTTGATGTTTTTGCCAACCACGAATGAAGCAGCCTGACTCTGCGGCACCGGCTTTGCCCGTCTGCCCGGAACAGTTCCCGCTTTGCTCGATCACGTGCGCGCCATTTTTTGCGCACAGGATGATGGAACATGAACGACTCACTGGATTTCTCCGACAACACCCGCGACGAATTTTCGCCTGCGCAAGACGCTTTTATTGCTGAAGTGGCCGACGTGGCCGTGGAAGCCGACCCTGAAACCGGCGCTGTGGCCAACGCCGCACCGGTGGTGACCGAGCCCAACGGCTTTGAATTGCTGGGCCTCGCGCCCGAACTGGTGCAGGCCTGTGTGGACCTCGGCTATACCAAGCCCACCCAGGTGCAAAACAACGTGGTGCCCAAGGCCATGCTGGCCGAAGGCGAAGCCCGTTTTGCCGACCTGATGGTTTCCAGCCAAACCGGTAGCGGCAAAACCGCTGCTTTTTTGCTGCCGGTGCTGCACACCCTGCTGCAACAGCAAGCCCAGGCAGAAGCCCAAGAGCGCGCCGACTTCGACCGCTCCGTGGCCGAAGCCCTGGCTCGCGGTGAAGTTGCGCCCAAGCGCCCCAAGCGCAAAGACCCCACCAGTGCACGCAACTTCAAGGCCGCCACCCCTGGCGCCCTGATCTTGTGCCCCACCCGCGAACTGGCCCAGCAGGTGGCGCAAGACGCCATCGACCTGGTGCGCCATTGCCGCGGGCTGCGCATCGCCAACGTGGTGGGCGGCATGCCTTACCAGGTGCAGATTGCCCGTCTGCAAAACGCCGACCTGGTGGTGGCCACGCCTGGCCGCTTGCTGGATCTGCAGCGCTCGCAGCAGATCAAGCTCGACAAAGTGCAGTTCCTGGTGGTTGACGAGGCCGACCGCATGCTCGATCTGGGCTTCTCCGACGACCTGGCCGATGTCAACGACATGACCAGCCAGCGCCGCCAGACCATGATGTTCTCGGCCACGTTTGCACCCCGCATTCAACAACTTGCTATGCGCGTGATGCACGACGGCGGCAAGCACGTCCAGAAAATCCAGATCGACAGCCCGCAAGAGCAGCACGTCAACATCCAGCAAAAGCTGTTCTGGGCCGACAACGCCCAGCACAAGCGCACCCTGCTCGACCACTGGCTGCGCGACACCACCATCAACCAGGCCATCGTGTTCTGCAGCACGCAAATCGAATGTGACGGTCTCGCCACCGACCTGCAACAGTCTGGCTTTGCGGCCGTGGCCTTGCACGGCGCGCTGAGCCAGGGCATTCGCAACCGCCGCCTGATGGCGCTGCGCGACGGCCAGGTGCAGATTCTGGTGGCCACCGATGTGGCGGCCCGTGGCATCGACGTGCCCACCATCACCCACGTGTTCAACTTTGGCCTGCCGATGAAAGCCGAAGACTACACGCACCGCATCGGCCGCACCGGCCGTGCCGGCCGCGATGGTCAGGCCATCACGTTTGCTGAAATGCGCGACCGCCGCAAGATCTTCGACATCGAAGCCTTCACCCGCCAGCGCATTGCCGTGGAAACCATCCCCGGCATGGAGCCACGCCAGCGCGCGCCGTCTGCCGAGCCGTTTGGCCGCGGTGGTGCACCCGGTGGCCGCCCAGTGGGTCGTGGCAACAGCAACGACCGCTTTGCTGATCGCCGTGGCGCACCCGCACCGCGCGGTCCGCGCTTCGAAGGTCGCGGCGATGCGCCTCGCTTTGAAGGTCGCAGCGACGCGCCCCGTTTCGAAGGGCGTGGTGAGGCACCCCGCTTTGAAGGCAACCGTTTCGAACGCGAGGCTCCTCGCAGCGAAAACCGCTTTGACAACCGGGGCGACAGCCGTCCCGCAGGCCGTGGCTTTGGCGACAAGCCGCCAGCACGTGCCGGCTTCGGTGCCAAGCCAGCCGGTTTCTCCAGCTTTGCTCGCCCCGATACCCGCGGTGGCGATCGCTTCAGCGACCGTGGCAACTCCGAGCGCGCCGCCATGCGCGGCGGTGAGTTCGCTCCCCGCCGCCCTGAAGGTGGCGCACCGGCCCGCCCCGTGGCGCGCCGCAGCCCACGATAAATCGGCGTGCGGCCGGGCCTTTCGGCCCATTTGAAAAAGCCGGACAAACTGTCCGGCTTTTTTGTGCCTGCTTGACCCCCTGCCGGGAGGCGCTCAGCCATTCACCCTCTTTTTTTTCAGCGCATGCCGTTGCGCTGCGCCAGCTCGACAAACAGGGCCGAGTGGTCCAGGTCACCCAGCCCGTGTTCGGTGGCCTGGGCAAAGAGCTGTTCAAACAGGCTTGTAATGGGCGCTTCAAAGCCAATTTCGCCGGCCGTGGACAGGGCGTTGCGCATGTCTTTCAGCTGCACGGTGATGGCGGCTCGTTTGGTGAAATCGCGTTCAACCATGCGCTGCCCGTGCACCTGCAAGATGCGGCTGTCAGCGAACCCACCGCTGATGGCCTGCTTCACTTTGGCCATGTCGGCACCGCCTTTTCGCACAGCAGCAGCGCCTCGGCCACTGCGCCAATGGTGATGCCCACAATCATCTGATTGGCCAGTTTGGCCAGCTGCCCGGCGCCGTGTGGGCCCACATGCGTGGGGCGCCCCAGCAGCTCCAGCAGTGGATGCGCGCGCTCAAAGTCAGCGGCTTCCCCGCCCGCCATGATGGCGAGCGTGCCCTGTTCAGCACCCACCGTACCGCCCGACACGGGTGCGTCGAGGTGGTGCACACCCTGTGCCAGCAGCCGGGCGGCGTGCTCGCGCGCCTGGCGCGGTTGTATGGACGACATGTCCACCACCAGCGTGCCCGGGCGCAGGGCCTGCGCGGCACCTTGGGCAAACAGCACGTCTTCCACCACGCCGCCGTTTTCCAGCAGCGTGATGACAATGTCGGCCTGCGCCACGGCTTGGGCCGGGGTGTCTGCCACCCGGGCGCCGAAGGGCAGCAGGCGCTCGGCTTTGGTTCTGGAGCGGTTCCACACGCTCACGGCGCAACCGGCCTCACACAGGCGCCGGGCCATGGGAAAACCCATCATGCCGATGCCGAGCACGGCCACCTGGGCCGGTTGTTGAAAGGGGTTGCGAGGCGCGGTACGGGTGTTCACGTGGGTTTGCTGTGGGGGGTCAATGGGGCCCGCATGCGCGGCATTTGGAAAATTGTAGGTGGAGTGTGGCGGGGGTGCGTGACACAATGCCGACGCATGAAAGCCCCCCAACGCCCCGACCCGGCCTGGCTGGACAGCCAATACAACAACCGCGCCCTGGTGCCCGAGCACGCCAGCCATTTTGAGCGCTGGGCCCGAGATTCCGCCGCAGCCCGAGCGTTTGGCGGGGCGTTGCTGGACGTGGCCTACGGGCACGGCAGCGGTGAAACGCTGGACATTTTTCCCTCTGCACGCCAGCCGGGCACGGCACCTGCGCCCGTGCTGGTGTTCATTCATGGCGGCTACTGGCGCAGCCTGGACAAAGCCGACCACTCGTTTCTGGCCCCGGCCTTTGTGAAGCAGGGCGCCTGCGTGGTGGTGCCCAACTACGCGCTGTGCCCGGCGGTCACCATCCCCGAGATCACGATGCAGATGGTGAAAGCGTTGGCTTGGGTATACCGCCACATCGCCACCCACGGCGGTGACCCCAACCGCATCACCGTGGTGGGCCATTCGGCCGGTGGGCACCTGGCCGCCATGCTACTGGCTTGCCAATGGCCCACCTACCAGGCCGACTTGCCACCGGTGCTGGTGAAAAACGCGCTGTCCATTTCCGGCTTGTACGACCTGGAGCCGCTGCGCCATACGCCGTTCCTGGCCGACTCGTTGCGGCTCACGCCCGAGCAGGTGCGCATGGCCAGCCCGGCCTATCTGCCGCGTGTGCCGCAGGAGGACGAGCGCGGCGTGTTACTGAGCGTGGCGGGCGGTGACGAGAGCAGCGAATTCCAGCGCCAGAACCACCTGATCCGCGAGACCTGGGGCGAGGCACTGGTGCCGACTTGCGAGACCCTGCCAGACCTGAACCACTTCACTGTGCTTGACGCCCTGATCCAGCCGCGTCACCGGTTGAACAAGCTGGCACTGCAACTGTTGGACTGACCCCCGCCGTGCTGCGCGCGACCCCCTCCAAGGGGGCGGCACTTGCGGCTCCGCAAAGCCGGTTCCGCGGTGCCCTGGGACCAGCTCTCTCGCCGGCGCGAGTGTCTTGATTCGAGAATGCGGTGGAACCGGCTTTGCCGGGCCGCTCGCATCGCCCCCTGTGGGGTGACGCGCCCTTGGGCGCGGCGCGGGGGAGACCCTCACATAAACAGGTGTTCGCCCGCGTTCTCACCGCCCAGCACCACGTAGTTCACCTTCTTCAGATCGGCCAGTTTGGTGCCGCCCGAATAGCTGATGGAGCTCTGCACGTCTTGCTCCATTTCAATCAGCGTGTTGGCCAGCTTGCCCTTGATGGGCTCCAGAATGCGCTTGCCTTCCACATGCTTGTACTCGCCCTTGTTGAAGTCGCTGGCCGAGCCGTAGTATTCCTTGAACAAGGCGCCGTCCACCTCCACGGTTTTGCCAGGCGACTCTTCGTGGCCGGCAAACAGCGAGCCGATCATGACCATGGACGCGCCAAAACGGATGCTCTTGGCAATGTCGCCGTGGCTGCGGATGCCGCCGTCGGCAATGATGGGTTTGGTGGCCACACGGGCGCACCACTTGAGCGCGCTGAGTTGCCAGCCGCCGGTGCCAAAGCCGGTCTTGAGCTTGGTGATGCACACCTTGCCCGGTCCCACACCCACCTTGGTGGCGTCGGCGCCCCAGTTTTCCAGGTCAATCACGGCCTCGGGCGTGGCCACGTTGCCAGCAATCACAAAACTGCTGGGCAGCTTGCCCTTGATGTACCCGATCATGTTGCGCACGCTGTCGGCATGGCCATGGGCAATGTCGATGGTGATGTATTCGGGTACCAGCCCCTCAGCGGCCAGCGTGTCCACCGTGGCGCGGTCGGGCGCTTTCACCCCCATCGAAATGGAGGCGTAGGTGCCCTGGGCATGCATGTGGCGCACAAAAGCCGCGTTGTCCAGATCGAACCGGTGCATCACATAAAAATAGCCGTTTTGCGCCAACCAGAGGCTGATGGACTCGTCCACCACCGTCTTCATGTTGGCCGGCACCACCGGCAGGCGAAACTTGCGCCCGCCCAGCTCCACGCTCGCGTCGCACTCTGAACGGCTTTCCACGCGGCATTTGCGCGGCAGCAGCAGGATGTTGTCGTAGTCAAAAATTTCCATAAATACCAGGCTCCAGAAAACTGTTTGTGTGAACAGGGAGAGCGCTTGGCTTGGGTCCGGCCTTCAGTCCGAACGGAACCCATCCGGCCACAAAGAAACCGGGCGCAAGAATCTTGGGCCCGGTGGCCAATTCTAGGCGCATACAGCCGGCCGCAACAGCGCGAGCGACCCGCAAGGCGCGTATGGGTTTTATACCGATAGGCGTATACCCAACGCGCGCTGGCTGGGCTTTCTACAATCAACCGCATGCTGTTTGAAGAACCCGTCGCTCCGTCCCCGCTGCTCGCGGGCCTCAATGCCGAACAGGGCGCCGCTGTGACGCTGCCCGCCGAGCACGCGCTCATCCTCGCGGGTGCCGGCTCGGGCAAAACCCGGGTGCTCACCACCCGCATCGCCTGGCTGCTGCAGACCGGGCAGGTCACGCCCGGCGGCATCTTGGCGGTGACCTTCACCAACAAGGCCGCCAAGGAAATGATGACCCGGCTGGGCGGCATGCTGCCCATCAATGTGCGCGGCATGTGGATCGGCACGTTTCACGGCCTGTGCAACCGCTTTTTACGCGCGCACCACAAACTGGCGAACCTGCCGCAGACGTTTCAGATTCTGGACACGCAAGACCAGCTGTCCGCCGTGAAGCGCTTGTGCAAGCAGTTCAACGTGGACGACGAGCGCTTTCCGCCCAAGCAGATTCAGTACTTCATCAGCGGCTGCAAAGAAGACGGCCAGCGCCCGGCCGACGTGGTGGCCCGCGACGAAGAAACCCGCAAAAAAGTGGAGCTGTACGCGCTGTACGAAGAGCAATGCCAGCGCGAAGGGGTGGTCGATTTTGGCGAGCTGATGCTGCGCTCGTATGAAGTGCTGCGCGACAACGACCCGGTGCGCGAGCACTACCAGCGGCGCTTTCGTCACATCCTCATCGACGAGTTCCAAGACACCAACCGACTGCAATACGCGTGGATCAAGATGTTCAGCGCGCCGCCGGTGGAGGGCTTGAGCGGCCCGGGCAACGCCGTCTTTGCCGTGGGTGACGACGACCAGAGCATTTACGCGTTTCGGGGCGCGCGCGTGGGCAACATGACCGACTTTGTGCGCGAGTTCCGGGTGCGCCACCAGATCAAGCTGGAGCAAAACTACCGCAGCGCCAGCAATATTCTGGACTCGGCCAACGAACTGATCAGCCACAACAGCCACCGCCTGGGCAAAAACCTGCGCACCGACGCCGGTGCGGGCGAGCCGGTGCGGGTGTTCGAAGCCACCAGCGACTTTGCCGAAGCGCAGTGGATGGTGGACGAGATGAAGCAGCTCGCGCGCGAAGACATGCCGAAGACCGAAATGGCCGTGCTCTACCGCAGCAACGCGCAAAGCCGGGTGGTGGAAACCGCGCTGTTCAACGCCGGCATGCCGTACCGCGTGTACGGTGGTCTGCGCTTTTTTGAGCGCGCCGAGATCAAGCACGCCCTGGCCTATCTGCGGCTGCTGGAAAACGCCAACGACGACACCAGTTTCATGCGGGTGGTGAACTTCCCGCCGCGCGGCATTGGGGCGCGCAGCATCGAGCAGTTGCAAGACGTGGCGCGCACCTCCGGCTGCTCGCTGCACGACGCAGTGAGCGCCGTCACCGGACGGGCCGGCGTGGCCCTTGGTGGTTTCGTGGCCAAGCTCGACGTGCTGCGCGAACAAAGCGTGGGCATGACGCTGAGCGAAATCATTGAACTGGTGCTGGAGCACAGTGGCCTGCTCGAACACTACCGCGCCGAGCGCGAAGGGCAGGACCGGGTGGAAAACCTGGAAGAACTGGTGAGCGCGGCCAAGAGCTTTGTGGGCATTGAAGGCTTTGGGCGTGACGCGGTGGCGCGTACGGGCGATGGCGGTTTGACGCAAAGCCCGGTCAGCCAGGGGCTGGACGCCGCGCTGCCGATGCTCGACGAGCCCCTGGCGCCCGACGCCGACACCGGTGAAACCATGAGCCCGCTCGCGGCCTTCCTCACGCACGCGGCGCTGGAGTCGGGCGACAACCAGGCCCAGGCCGGGCAAGACGCTGTGCAGCTCATGACGGTACACGCCGCCAAGGGCCTGGAGTTTGACTGCGTGTTCATCACCGGTATGGAGGAGGGCTTGTTCCCGCATGAAAATTCCATGAACGACCGCGACGGGCTGGAAGAAGAGCGCCGCCTGATGTACGTGGCCATCACCCGCGCACGCAAGCGCTTGTACCTGAGCCATTCGCAAACGCGCATGCTGCACGGGCAAACGCGCTACAACCTCAAGAGCCGGTTTTTTGACGAGCTGCCAGCCGCCTGCCTGAAGTGGCTCACGCCGCAGCAGCCCGCCTGGGGCGCGGGTGGCGGTGCTGGTGGATCGGGCGGCACAGGCAGCTGGCAAAACGGCAAGCGCAGCTTTGGCGCTGCGCCGGTGCTGCAGCCGTCATGGTCGCCCGGGTTTGCCGAGCGCGGCGACCCCAAAGGCCTGGGGCAAAACGCGCCCGAGCCCGACCGCGGCACCGACGTGAAAGCGGGCAAAAAAGTGTTTCACAACAAGTTCGGCGAGGGCAAGGTGCTGTCCATTGAAGGCGCAGGCGCCGACGCCCGCGCGCAGGTGAACTTTTCGCGCCACGGGGTGAAGTGGCTGGCGTTGAGCGTGGCCAAGCTCACGCCGGTGGACGATTGAACTGAAGGCGTAAGTGGCTGGCCAGTCGGCCAGGTGGCCTTGCAGGCCGGGCCACACAAAAAAGCCGTGACCAGCGAGCCGGTCACGGCATAAAAAATTATGCGGTCTCTGATTGCAATTGCTTGCTCCCCGCGCCCGTTGCCCATTGCCCATTGCCCATTGCCCATTGCAAGCAGGTGCCTGTATTTCATCGAGAAACCATAAAACATTTGTGACACAAGCCGTATGTTCCCTATCTGTTGCTTCCGTACAACATTTGATCTTCAAGGCTCACCGACGGAAACGAGGTCGGGACTTTTTTTTGGTCCGTGCCTGTGATTCGTTGTGTTCACCTGACCGTGTGTACCCGATACAGCGCTTGCAACGGCTCAGGGTGCGAACCGGTCGTCGGGGCTGTCAGCGGGGGGGGGGCTGAAGTGGTGCCAAGCGCTCGGCGCTTCGTGGCTTTAGCGTGAGCCTGCTTGCTGCCCTCAGGCGAAGGGGGCCAGGTGTTGCCGCCCCGTTGTGGTCCGGTCGGTTCGGGTTCGGTTCACGGTTTGGCTGCAGGGGTGGCTGCAACCGGTTCGGCCTGATCTTCCTGCAACTTGCCCGCTTGCATCGAGATGTCCAGCAGAACCGCCTTGCTGCTGTAGTAGCGGTCCAGACGCCATTCGGTCAGCAACTCCACGGCCAGACCAAAATCGTCGTAATCCAGTTGGTACAGGTCCGAGAGTCTGAAGGGTTGTTCTGATTCGAGGGCCACCACCAGGCTGGACAGGATCTTTGCCGCCGGTTTGCCGGGGTTGCGCTCAATCAGTTTGCGGGCTTTTTTCAGGGCTCTCATGGGTGGCCTCTGGTTCTCAACAGTTGGTGAAGGGGATGCGGTCCGGATGGTTCGTCTGGCCGACTGTGGCTGAAGCATACCGGGACCGTAATTTTTTTTTGATGACAAATTCGTGGCATGACCGTGACGTAACGGGGAGCACCGGGCTCACCATGCCCGCCCGTGGCGACAGATCAACACGTCGCGGATCACCGGCTGCGGCCGTTGAAGTTGTGCTTGTTGGGGTGACCGTTCAACCACCGCCGCACGGCTTCTGCCACCCACAGGGGATCGTCCAGCGGCAGGTCGTGCCCGGCATCGGGGTGTGCCACGAGAGGGCAGTTCCATGCCCTTGCAATCGCCTGGGAACACCGGTTGTCGACCAGGTGGTCCAAACGGCTGGACAGCAGCAGGATGGCCGGAGTGGGCGCGGTGGCGGGCGCCTGGTAGCGGGCCGCAGCCACCAACTGCCGCAGGGCGTTGGCGCGGGACACCGGCCTTTGCGTGCGTGCAGCGACCCAGTCGGTCACGACATGGCGGTGTTGATCGGGGTGGTTGCTCGTCATGCGCAGGATGCTGCTTTCGATGGTTTCTGCCGAGCGCGGTAGCAGCGCCAGCCGAAGCAGGCTCAGGTAGTTGCGCGGCAGCAGGCGCCGGTAGAAGGGGCTGAAGGGGCGCATGCTGGTGTTGATCAGGACGCACCCTGCGATTTCCGAAGGGGCCGTGCGAGCCCAATCGGCTGCCACCATGGCCCCGAGCGACATCGCGAGCAGACGCACCGGGTGCTCTACGCCACGGCACTCCAGTGCCGTGCGGCAGGCCGCCACCATGTCTTGAACCGCCATCGGGCTGCGCTGCCCATGCAGAAGTCCGTTGCCGGGCAGATCCAGGGAGAGGATCTGTGCGTTCGGGATGACCTGTCGAAACGTGTCGGGAAACGATCCCCAGTGGGTACGTTCCCGTGTCAGTCCGCGCAAGAAGATCCAGGTGCTCATGGCACGCTCTCAATACCAGTCGACCAGCGCGTTGGCATGGCGTGCTTCGCGCTGGTCAGGGGTTGGCATCCAGCGGGCATGGCTGCTGGCGGCGCGCACCAGAAAGTCCAGCAGCGCAAGGTGACGCCGCAGCACCCGCTGCAGGCGGTGGCTGATCAGCGGGTTGAAGATGCCCCTGCGGGAGAACAGTTGCCGTGGGTTTTTCTTGATCCACAGCCAGGAACCCATTTCCAGCGTGAGCGGCAGGAAGATGCGTTCGGGATCGCTGCAGGCCTGCAGGTACAGGTGGTCCCACAGGTCGCCGTGTGCCAGGTACTGGGCACTCTGGGGTTCGATGATGTAGGGGTGATGGCTGTGCGTCTGCTCGAAGATCTCCTTCAGCGCATGCAGTTCGGCCAGATGCGTCATCGGCCTGCGGGTGTGCGCAAAGGGGAACCACAGGCGGTCGCTCACGCCGAAGCCCGAATGGCAGTCGATGGCGATGCTGATGGTGCGCGTGAGCAGCTCGCGGCTCACCACTTCGCACAGCGCCTGGCTCTCCGCTTCCAGCGGGTCGCCCAGGCGCCCCCGGTACCAGGGCAGTCCGGCACTCAGCCGCTGACCGCCCAGCAGGTACGGCACTTTCTCACGCGCATCGACGGGCGCGTTGCGCATCAGGTCCACGCCGCGCGGGTTCGCGCGCGTGGCCGACCACATGCCGCCGGGATTGACGATCGGCATGAACACGAGGCGCACCTGCTCCAGCTGCCGGATCAGCATCGTGTCCCAGCGCAGCCGCATGACGATGTGCTGCAGGTAGGCGATCACCACCTCGGCACCGATGCGCTCAAGGCCATGCACGCCGCCAAAGAAGCCCACGCCGGGAACATCCAGGCTGGGGTTGCCCAGGCTGATGGCGTAAACGGGAAAGCGGTGGCCCGCAGCCACCGACACCTCGCGCACCACGTCAACCTGAAGGTGGGGGGCACCCTGCGCGATGATTTTTTCCAGCGCCAGCAGTTCGGGCAGGCTATTTTTAGGCACGTTGGGACGGAAGGGTGAATGGGTGCCTGTGAGGGCCATCGCAGAGCGCCAAGCATAACGCCGACCCATGGCGTCCGGCATGGGGACAGAGTCTGACCGGCTTGTCATGAAACTGCCCCAAAACCTTCACACAGGCGCGTTAACTTGTCTCGAGATTCACATCAACTTCAGGAGTGCCTCATGCTCTGGAAACTGCTTGGCCTGCAGAAGCTGCTGGATGCCCTGTTCGACGATGGCTGGTGCCGGCTCTGCCTGCCCGAGACCGAAGGGGTCTGCTACGACGAGGTTCTGGGGCTGTCGGATGATTGACCCGCGGCACACAATCCGGCGCACCGGTTTGATCGGCTGCACCGTGGTGTGCGGCATTCTGGAGCTATTTGCACTGCAACGGGCGCGCTACCTCGCGCGGCGCAGCCGCAAAGACACCGTCTGGCACCGCTGAGGCTTTCGGGAGCCTGGCGGTCGGGCCCTGTCGTGGGGTCTGGGCTGTCGCGCCCTGCAGCCTTGAGCAAGAGCTTGTCGTCAGGCATGCAGGCCGCGGGTCTTCAGGGAGCCCGACGGGTCGCCTGACCCGCTGCGCAAAGCATGGCTGCTGCGCCTCGTTGCCACGCCATTGCCACAACCCCTGCCCATCATCGATCTGGCGCTGCCAGCCGCAGTGTGCTTTGTTCACGCAATCAATCCCTTCACTCACGAGGTACTTCTATGCGTCATTTGATTCTTTGTCTCGCTCTCCTGAGCGTGGCAGCCGGCACCGCGCTGGCCTCCCCGCGCGACACCAAGCTGGGGCAGCGTGCCGAACGTCCTGCCCACGTACAGCTCGGGGTACGCCCGTTTTTCCTGGTCGATGACATGAGTGAAGGCCCGCTCAAACAACGGCTGCAGCAATGCGGCCAGCGAGGCCAGTTCAGCCCACGTGAGTTCTCCATTGGTCACCGCGGTGCGCCCATGCAGTTTCCCGAGCACACCCTGGAGTCCTACACCGCCGCGGCCCGCATGGGCGCCGGCATTGTCGAATGCGATGTGACCTTCACCAAGGACAAGGAACTGGTCTGCCGCCATGCGCAGAACGACCTGCACACCACCACCAACATCCTGGTGACGCCACTGGCCACCAAGTGCATCCAGCCATTCGTTCCCGCCACACTGGATGCCCATGGAAAACTGATCACCCCTGCCACGGCCGAGTGTCGGGCCAGCGACATCACGCTCGCCGAGTTCAAAACCCTGCGAGGGAAGATGGACGCTTTCAATGCGGCCGCCCGCACGCCGCAGGAATACCTGGGCGGCACCGCCAGCTGGCGCACGGACCTGTACGCCGGTCCCAGCAGCGGCACGCTCCTGACGCATGCCGAGAGCATCGAGCTGTTCAAGCGACTCGGGGTGAAAATGACGCCCGAACTCAAGAGCGCCAGCGTGACGATGCCCTTTGACGGGTTCACGCAGGAGGCCTACGCACAGAAAATGATCGACGAATACAAACGTGCGGGCGTGCCTGCGCGCAACGTGTGGGCACAGTCGTTCAACATCGACGACGTGCTGTACTGGGTCCGCAACGAGGCCGCTTTCGGCCAGCAGGCTGTCTTCCTGGACGACGCCAACACTGTGGCCGACTTGCCCAGCTACAACGATCTGGTGGCCTACAAGAGCGCGGGTATCCAGATCGTCGCACCGCCGATCTTCGCGCTGCTGAACACCGATACGGCTGGCAAGCTCGTGCCTTCGACCTACGCTCGCGACGCCAGGAACGCCGGTCTGGGCATCATCACCTGGACGCTGGAGCGCTCGGGCATCCTGGCCGATGGCAACAACGGCTTTTACTACCAGTCCTTCGATTCGGCCATCAAGAGCGAGGGCGACATGCTGCGCGTGCTCGATGTGCTGGCGCGGGAGGTGGGCGTGATGGGCGTGTTCTCCGACTGGCCGGCCACCACGACCTTCTACGCGAACTGCGCCGGATTGCGCTGATGCCCGAAATCCATGGCACATGGAGTCGCCCTGGTCGGGCGGTTGGGGTGGAGATCCACTTCGACCTCAGGGCTTCACCGCCGGATCCCCGGGCCGCACCTGCGAAGGGACTGCTGGGTTGTGCTCTGTGCGCAGGCGTCCCCTTTTTATCGGGGGAGGTGTGTGTCCAGGGTGTCTGCGATGCAAGCTGTGGGTCGCATGACGACCGCCATGCCCGCCAGGGCAGGGCCGCAGGTGCAGCAGGTGCAGCAGCATGAAGCCGAATACCGCACCCATCCCGGTGGCTCCGTGCTGGGAAAACCGGCACGCTGGTGGGCCCGGTGCCCTGTGACCATGCCGGCGAACAAGCGCCTGTCCAGCCGCTCCCAGCGTGGCATTGCTGATGGTCACAAATGCACCGGAGCGGTCTCAGCGCCGACCGTTTGAGCCCATCAGCAACGCGGCCCGGCCTTTGTGGGCATCGACTGCACCGCCCTGATGATCGGGTGGAGGTTGCAGCTTTGACCGCCTGACCCGGCGGACGTGCCATGCGTTTGATGCGCTCAGCGCCTTGCTGAGCGCACGGCCTGATCCTCAGCGCGCGCCCGCTGAGGCCTGGATGGCCTGGTGCAGATCGCGCCAGGCTTGGCAGTCTTGTCCTTTGCAAAGGCGCTCGATCGCCTGAAGCTGCTCGCGGGCGAGGTCTTGGCGACCCTGCATGAGATACGCCTGGCCAAGGTACTCGCGGGCCTGCACATGTGCAGGATCCAGCCTGAGCGCCTGCTGGTAATGATCGACCGCAACGCCCAGGTTCGACGGACTGGCCTGCCGCAAGGCGTAACCCATCAAATTGTGAAATTCCGCGTCGTCCGTGATCTCCGGCATCTCGCGCGTCAACTGCCGCAGGGCGTCAAGCGCCTGCAACCACTGCTGGCTTCGCAAAGCCTGCCGGGTCTCTGAAAATTGATCGGCACCAGCCCCATAGGGCTCAGGTCGGGGTTCTGAAAGCACGCTCAGGCAGTGCAGCAACAGGAGGGCGCCGAACGCCAGGCGCACACGCGGGGCCAGCCAGTGAGCAGGGGTCATGGGTCGGTTCATCGTTTGGAGGGCAAAAAAAGAGCGGCCGAAGCCGCTCTGAAATCTCATGCAACTGAGAAAAGGGGTATCAGGTGCCGATCACACCGCCGTCTTCTTTGGTGATGACGATGGTGGCCGAGCGGCCGTAGCGGCCCATGTTCGGCCAGGTGCCGGTGAGCTTGCCGGCGGCAAAGTCGTCGGCCGTGGTGGTGGCTCCCGGGTGCTGCACGTTGACGAACATGGTCTTGCCGTCGGGCGTGGTGATCACACCGGTGATCTCCTGCCCGACCGGCCCCACCAGGAAGCGCTTGAGCTCGTTGGTGCGCGGGTCGGCGCACAGCATCTGGTTGTTGCCGAACTGCGCATAGTCGCCCTGGTTCATCGAGCTTTCGCTGATGTCGGACTGGATCCACAGACGGCCGTCGTTGTCGAACCACAGGCCGTCGGGGCTGTTGAAGATCTGGTCCTTGTTCAGCGGCTTGCCGGCGAACTGCGAGTCTTTCTCCGGGCCGGCCAGCAGGAAGATGTTCCAGTTGAAGCGGGTCGCGGCGGGGTCGTTGCCGGCTTCGGTCCAGCGAATGATGTGGCCCCAGCGGCTCTTCTCGCGCGGGTTGGCTTTGTCCGTGGTGGTGCGGTCGCTGTTGTTGGTCAGGGTGAAATACACCTGCCCGTTTTTCGGGTCGATGGCACCCCACTCCGGGCGGTCCATCCGGGTGGCGCCCAGGGTATCGGCCGCCAGGCGGGTGTTGACCAGAACGTCGGCTTGGCTGTTGAAACGGAACGGGGTCAGCGGGCCCTGGCCAAACACCAGTGGCAGCCACACGCCCGAGCCGTCGTCGTTGAACTTGGCCACGTACAGCGTGCCTTCGTCGAGCAGCGCGCCGTTGGCCAGGCCAGCGGCCTTGCGGTACACGCCCTTGGAGACGAATTTGTAGATGTATTCGTTGGTGGCGTCGTCACCCGAATAACACACCACCGGCTTGCCCTCCACGCCCGGCTGGAACACCACGCCCTCGTGGGCGAAGCGGCCCAGCGCGGTGCGCTTGACCGGTGTGCTGTCCGGGTTGAACGGGTCGACTTCCACCATCCAGCCAAAGCCGTTGGCTTCGTTGCGGTAGTCCTGCGTCGCATCGGCACCTGTGGCGCTGACGTCGAAGCGGGCGAACTCGTCGGCACCGCTGTCGGCCAGTTCCCAGCCGTAGCGCGAGGTGGCAGGCTTGCTGTCGTTGCTGTTGACGCCATAGCGCGACTGCTCGCGGGTGCGGCCACTAGCGCTCACCTTGTTGATGAAGTAGCCGGCCCAGTTTTCCTCGGCCATCATGTAGGTGTTCCAGGGCGTCACGCCGTGGGCACAGTTGTTGAGTGTGCCGCGGGTGCGGGTGCCGTCCGGGCTGTGTTTGGTCTTGACGAAGTCGGTGCCGCGCACCGGGCCGTTGATGACCATCGGCGTGGCGCCGGTGATGCGGCGGTTGAACTTGCTGTTCACCACCTCCCACTGGCCATTGCCACCCTTCTTGATGTGCACCACCGACACACCGTGACCGTTGATTTCCTTGCGGCACTCATCGGCCGGGCGCTTGCCGTTGACCAGCGCAGGCACCGCATCGCGGCTCAGTTTCTGGCCCACGGCGCTGGCGTGCATGTAGCGCGGCTCCACGTATTCGTGGTTGAGCACCAGCAAGCCTTCGGTGGAACTGCCGCTGTACGGGTCCTTGCCCTCGATCGGGAAGAAGTGCATGCCGTCGTGGTGGCTGCCCAACTGGTTGGCCTGGTCGGCGCCGGTGTTCTTCAGTGGGTCAAACGCCGGCATGTTGCCGGTGATGGGTGTGCCCCAGGGAATGAAGTTCTGCACCTTGTAGCCCTTGGGCACCACCACGGTGTCGGCGCTGCCGATGGGCACGGCTTCGAAACCGATCAGCTGGCCGCCCGCGCCACCGGCGGTGGTGGCACAGCCGACCAGACCGACGCCGCCGAACAGGGCGGTGATGGAGGCGCCCAGGCCGCCCTTGAGCGCCGAGCGCCGGCTCAGGCTGGCGTTGAGCACATCGTTGAAGTGACGGTTGTTGCTGGGGTTGGACATCGGCTCGTCGCCGTCGCCGTTGTCAATGATCAGGTTGTTGGAAATATTCGACATCGTGTGGGTTCCTGTTTCAAATCGGTGGTAACTGGCGTGCAGGTTAGGCGCGTTCCGTGACATTTGCGTGAAAGTCAGTGGGTCAAGGCTTGTGGCGAGAGCACGGCAGCAGCGACACGAACCTGTCATGTGTGGTGCGCAACATGTGTTCCATCGAATCACACGGAGTCGCGATGTCATCTGCATTTCGTCCCACAGCATGGGTTCTGGGGTTGCTGGTCGCGGGCCTGGTTACCGCTTGCGGCGGCTCTGACGCGCCCCCACCGGCCGAGCAGCCCGCGTTCACGCTTCAGCTGCTGCACTTCTCGGATGCCGATGGGTCCGATACCACGGCGTTGAATTCGGTGGCCAGCCTGTCGGGCCTGGTCAGCCAGTTTCGCAGCCAGTTCCCCACCAGCACCCTGGTGGTGAGTTCGGGTGACAACTACATTCCTGGCCCGCGCTTCAACGCCGCCAACGACAGTTCGCTGATCACACAGCTTGGTACGCCGGAAGTCGGCCGCGCCGACATCGCATTGCTCAATGCCCTTGGCGTGCAGGCGTCCACCATCGGCAATCACGAGCTGGATCTGGGCACACGACAGTTCACCGAAATCGTGCGGCCCAGCGGCACGACAACCACCAGCTGGGTGGGCGCGCAGTTCCCGCACCTGAGCTACAACGTCGATCTCAGCGCCGACAGCAACACCCGCAACCTGGCCGTGCCCAACGGCGGCGACGCGGCCACGCAGGCCGGCAAGCTCAGCGGGTGGAGCCACATCACCGTCAACGGCGAGCGCATCGGCCTCATTGGCGCCGGTTCGCCGGTGTTCAAGAACATCACCACCACCGATGGGCTGGAATTCCTGCCCCGCATGGGCGGCAGCGCAGTGGATGTGGATGGCCTGGCCAGCGCGATCCAGCCAGGCGTGGACGAAATGACCGCCGCCGGCATCAACAAGATCGTGCTGCTGGCCCACATGCAGACGCTGGACACCGAGAAGGCGCTGGCCAGCCGGCTGCGCAACGTGGACATCATCGTGGCCGGTGGCTCCAACACCCTGCTGGCCGACAGCAACGACGCCCTGCGCACCGGCGATGTGGCCGCCGGCGTGTACCCGTACCAGACGACCAGCGCATCCGGGCAACCGGTGGTGGTGGTCAACGTGGACGGCGACTACAAATACCTCGGCCGTTTCATGGCCCCTTTCAATGCACAGGGCGTGCTCATGCCTGCGCAGTTTGAAACGGTGCGCTCGGGTGCCTGGGCCACCAGCGAGTCCAGCACATCCACGGCCATCGCCAAAGTGGTGGAGTTGCGTGAGGCGGTCAAGAGCGTGTTGCGCCTGAAGGACGGTGTCAGCTTTGGTGAAACCGCGGTGTTCCTTGAGGGGCGCCGCCTGGCGGTGCGCAACCAGGAAACCAACTTCGGAAACCTGACCGCCGACGCCGACCTCTGGTACGCCCGCCAGTTCGACAGCACCGTGCGGATTGCCCTGAAAAACGGCGGCGGTATTCGGTCTGAGATTGGGGAAGTGGTGGCCGCACCGGGTTCTGTGTCCGGTGCCACCCTCACGCCGCCCAAGGCCAACGCGGACGCGGGGCGCAAGGCGGGCCAAGTCTCGCAACTGGCCATCGAGACCGCGCTCAAGTTCAACAACAAGCTGTGGGCGCTGGACGTGACCGCCACCCAGCTCAAGCAGCTGCTCGAGCACGGCGTGGCTTCACTCGGGTCGCAGGGCCGGTTTCCGCAGGTGGCCGGCATGGCCTTCAGCTACGACGCCAGCCGCACGGCACAGGTGCTCACCGGTTTTGCGGTGACCACGCACGGTGAACGCATTCGATCCCTGAAGGTGGGGGATGAGACGGTGGTGCAGAACGGCGCCATCGTGGGTGATGCCAACCGCAGCTTCCGCCTGGTGACACTGAACTTCCTGGCTGGCCGTGGCGACGGCTACCCGTTCCCGCTGAAAGCCAGCATGGTCAACCTGGCCGAGCTCGACGTTGTCATGACGGCGGCCACCGCGGGTGGCGCAGCCAGCACCACCACCGCAACCCTGGGCAGCGAGCAGGACGCGCTGATGAAGTACCTGCGCAGCCAGTTCACCGCCACGCCTTTCAGCGTGGCCGACACGCCGGAAGCCGAGGACTTGCGCATCCAGAATCTGGCCCGCCGGTCAGACGCCGTGCTGAATTAGGGCCTGTCCACACTGTTTTGTCGCGATGCGTTGCCCATAAAAAAGGCGATGCGGGAGGCGCAAAATGCCGTCTGGGTCGCATCCCCGGCTAGGCTTGGCTGCGCCGTCCAAGGGCTTTGGGGCTGCAACCTGGAGGGAGCGGGTGGTACAAAGAACCTTTCTTGTTGCAAGCTTGCGCCAGGCCATCCGTTTGGCGAGGGTGCGCGCCCTGGTTGGTGCGGTGTCAGTTCCTTGGCACGTGGCGAAGCCGGTACGGACAGGCCACGGTGGTCCTGCTCGCCCGCGTGCGGTGACGCCGGCGACCGCAGGACCGCCAAGCTGCCGGGTGAAGAGCAGGCCGACTTTGCTGGCGCCGCGCACCATCAACTGACGACCTGGACCCACGAACTTTCCCCAGCCAACGTGCCGCTCCCCGTTCCATGAGCGTGCGTTTCTCCTGTGAGAGGGCCCCCCTTGCTGGCGACGCCGGCCTTTGTGGCCATGCCGGTTGAGCGCCTGCATCTGCTTGTCCTTCCTGCGCGCGTCGTCGACCGTGGCCTCGCGGTGGAAGGAGGCGAACCCGTTTTCTTCGCCGGAGACGCAGGGGCCCCAGGGCGCCTTGCCGGAGCCGCAATTGTTCAGCGTGCCGCGGGCCGGCCCGTGGATGGCGGCTTCGGTCATGGTGGTGACGCGGCGGTTGAAGGCCGAGCCCGTCTTGTTGGCCCACTGTTCGCCATCGCTCTGCAACTCGACCACGGACAGGCGGCGGATCGTGAGTTCCTTGTCCACTTCGGCGGCGGTGCGGGGCAGGGTGGACGCAGCGCGGTTGGCGTGGATGAAGAACGACACCAGCTTCTCGTCGGTGGTGGCCTCGTGGTTCATCGCGATCAGGTCACGCAGTGCGGCACTGTGCGAAGGCTGGCCTTGCGCGTCCAGGCCAAACCACGCCATGCCGTCGCGTGGTCACCGGCGCGGTTGGTGAAGTCGGCGTCGGTGCCGTCGTTCTTGAAGGCGGGGGTGCTGGCGGTCAGCGGATCACCCAGCGCGTAGACGATCTGGGCGCTGTAACCCTCGGGCACGATCACCGCATCGGCCAGGCTGGTGGCGGCCAGCGTGCCCACACCGGCCGCGCCCATATCCCGCGCAGCAGGCTACGGCGGCTCAGGCGCGCGTCCAGCACCGGCGCGATGCTGGGGTTGGCGGTTGGCTTGGCGTCTTCGATGTTGAAGTCGGTGGGGGTGGCAGCCGTGTTCGTGGGTGGTCGTGGATGGAGAAAGTTCAGATAGCGGGGTGAAACAGCGCAGGGTCGATGGCGTTTGTGAATTTGGTGTGCCGGTCCGGCGTCTCCCCATGAAAAAAGGCAGGGCGCCTGGGCGCTCTGCCTTTTTGCTTGTCTGGTGCGATCCGGAGACCGCACAGGGGGTCAACCCCCGATCACACCGCCGTCGGTGCGACGCACCACCACAGTGGCCGAACGAGGACGGACACCGCTGGTGGGCCACTGTGAGAACGCGGTCGGGTTTTTCGCGATCCAGTTGTCACGCTCGGCACTCGGCAGGGCGAGGTACGCGGCCGGCGCCTTCGGGTGGCTGCCCACCTCGCCGGGGTGCTGGATGTTCACAAACATCGTCTTGCGGTCCGGCGACCAGGTGATGCCGGTGACTTCGCAGCCGTCCGGGCCGACGAGGAAGCGACGGATTTCCTTGGTCTTCGGGTCGGCCACCAGCATCTGGTTGTTGCCGTTGCCAGCGAAGTCACCGGTGTTGGCGAAGCTGCCGTCGGTCTGGATCCACATGCGACCGAAGGCGTCAAAATCCAGACCGTCGGGGCTGTTGAAGAGGGTTTCGGCGTTGATGTTTGAAGACGGCGCGCGCGCGCCGGTGACCGCGGGTTGACCGGCTAGGACGAAGATGTCCCAGTCGAAGGTGGTGGCGGTGCCGCCATCGCCACCGGCTTCGTTCCAGCGCACGATGTGACCCCAGACGTTGTTGGCGCGGGGGTTGGCTTCGTCCACCGGCGGGCGGGCCGAGCCGGCCACGGTGCTGCCGTCGGGGTTGTTGACCGAGGCGGTGGTGGTACCGCGGCGGTTGTTGTTGGTCAGCGTGATGAACACCTCGCCAGCCTTCTTCGGATTGACCGCGACCCATTCCGGGCGGTCCATCATGGTCGCGCCCACGGCATCGGCGGCCTGGCGGGTCTTGATCATGATGTTGGCCAGCACTTCGGCGTCGGTGGCGGCTGCGAAGTTCGGGTTGTCGCGCAGTGCGACGCTGTTAACACCCACGGTGTCCGGCTTCAGTGGAATCCAGGTGCCCGTGCCCATGTTGTCACCCACCGTGGTGCCGGCGCCAAAGCGGGCCACGTACAGCGTACCCTTGCCCAGCAGGCTGCGGTTGGCAGCACTGGTGGGGTTGGCCGCATCGAAGGTGCCGTCGGCGACGAACTTGTAGACGTATTCATTGCGCTCGTCGCAGCCCATGTAGACGGCGACCTTGCCACTGGGCGTGACTTCCAGCGCGGCGTTTTCGTGCTTGAAGCGGCCCAGTGCGGTGCGCTTGGTGGCCTGGCTGCCCGGTGCAAAGGGATCGACTTCGACGATGTAGCCGTGGCGGTTCGGTTCGTTGGGCGTGGCGTTCACGTCAAAACGCGAATCCACGGTGTGCCAGCGGTAGCCAAAGCCGTTGGCAGAAATGCCGTAGCGGTTTTCCAGCGCGGTGGCGGTGCGGGTCCCGTTCCAGCCGAAGTAGCCGTTGAAGTTTTCCTCGCAGGTCAGGTAGGTGCCCCAGGGCGTGCGGCCGTTGCCGCAGTTGTTCAGCGTGCCCAGCGCCACGGTGCCGCTCGGGTCGGCAGCCGTCTTCATCAGGGGGTGGCCGGCGGCCGGGCCCTGGATCGTGATCGGCGTGTTGCCATGGATGCGGCGGTTGTAGGGTGACGACTTGACATGCTCCCAGCTGCCGTCGGCTGCGCGCTTGACGTGCAGCACGCTGATGCCGTGAGCGGCCAGGGCCTTGCGTGCCTTTTCGAAGGTGAAGGGCGCCATCCAGTCGGTGGCATCGATTTCCGGAGCGTAGAAGTACTCGGGGTTGATGTACTCGTGGTTCATCACCAGCAGGCCTTCGTCGCTGCGATCACCGAAGCCGTTGCCCGCCGCGTTGAAGCCGAAGAAGGCCATGCCGTCGTGGTTGTCACCGACCTGCTGCTCCTGTTCGGCCGCGGTGCCGGTGGCATCGCCTTTCCAGGCCGGAGCCAGATCGTTGATCGGCGAGCCCCAGGGGGCGAAAGCGGAGGCGATGTAGCCCTCGGGCACCACGATTTCGCTGCCGCTGGAGGTGGCCACGGCCTTGAATCCCAGCATCTGTTCGACTGGCGCCACCGGAGGTGCCGGCGTTGGTGCCGGCGTTGGTGCCACCACGTCATCGCCACCGCCGCAGGCGGCCAGACCGCCGAGAAAGGGGATCGCCGCCATCCCCAGGCCAGACTTCAGCAGCAGGCGCCGCTTGGGGTTCTGTGCGATGGCCCGGTCGACCAGTTCGGTCAGGCTGGTGTTACCGGAGGTGTTGGAAACGCTGTCGTCGTCTCGAATGCTTTGCGCCATGTGGCTCTCCTGCTTGGTTTGAACAAACTGCAGTCTCGCCAGCACGTGTGACGCGCTCATGAAGCATTCGTGAAATCCGGATGACGTGAGATCCCCGGGCCGCCTGCGCACCGGTGTCTGTATCGCCGGGGCATCGCGTCGGGATTGTCGTCAACATCACTCTTTTCACCTGCCCTGGCTGCCATGGTGACGGTGGTGCGCGGACGGATCTGGCAGGCCAGAAATACGAGTTCCTCGTCCGGGCGTGTGGTGGTTCCGGAGGGGCGAAAAATCGGCTGTCTCTGGCCTCAAGCTCACACCAGAACGGCGCGTGGTCATGGCGCATCGAAAGCGCTCAGTCGGTTTTGGCGACCATATCCATGGTGCCGTAGCCTTTGAAAAAATGTGGATGCTGGCCGGCCTCACGACGGGGTAGACACCGGTACTGTGCGTGCTGTTTCACACCCCTGACCGCCACCCCGCCGCCGCCGCCCCGAAAGATCAGACTGGTGTATCCGGCGTGTTCTGTTCGTCGGTGACGAAGCTGTCGCGGAAGGTGAAGTAAATCGAGGTATGAAACATGGACGCCATGAACAAGACCATGGGGTACATGATGAAGCTGAGGGCGCTTGCCCCGCCCAGCATGGCGCCCAGCAGGCTCATCACCAGGCCCATCAAGATGAACACGCCCACCCAGCCAAAGGTGTAGGCCAGCATGGCGCCTTTGTTGCGCCAGCAGGCCATGACGCTGAAAAACAGGCTTTTGCCCGGGCTCACGCCATGCCAGAGGACCAGCGCGGGCGCGTGCCAGAAGGCCATGAGCACCGGCACATAGGCCAGCATGGCCACCCACATGCCCTGGCTCACAAAGGCTGTGCGCATGGCTTCGGGGGTAACCTCGCCGTCGGTTACGGGCACCGGTGTGCCGTCGGCGGGGCCCAGCAAGGCGGCCATACCGAGCACGAGCAAGAGCGCGCCGGCGTACATGCCGCCCAGAATGAGCATGGCGCGCGCGCGGTCTTTGCCCGAGCGAAAGGCGGTGAGCAGCAGCAACGGCATGGGAAAACGCCCAGCCAGGGCTTCGCGGCTCGCGGCCATCAGGCCCACGGTGGCCGCGGGCACGAGCGCCAGCGAAACCGGGGTGCCAATGAGCGGCACCACCGACAGCACCGACACCACCGCCATGAACATGAAGAACAGGCCAGACATGGCCAGCGGCTGGCTAAAGAAGGTTTTCACCCCCAGCTTGACCCAGGACAGGCCGGTGCTTGCGGGGACGGCGTTAAGTTTCATGTGGGGGGACGCAGGTTGTAGCGGGCTCAGTGCGCCAGGCAAGGCGCATCAAGCAGGACCGATGAAAGGGTAGGGGCGTGGCGCACGCGATGGCGCAGCACACGTTCGAAATGCGCTGGGTCGTGCGCTTGCAGCATGGCGGCTTCGCGTGGCAGGTGCAAGTCCCACAGGCGCGAAACCCAGAAGCGCAGCGCGCCAGCCCGCAGCATGGCGCCGAGCAGGTTGCGCTCGGCCGCACTCAGGGGGCGAACCGCCTGGTAAGCGGCCAGAAATGCCTGCGCGCGTGCGTCGTCGTGGGCGCCATCGTTGTCGTCGGCGCTGTGTGACACGCACCAGTCGTTCAGGCACACGGCGATGTCGAACAAAAAGCTGTCGCAGCCGGCAAAGTAAAAGTCAAAGAAGCCGGTGAGTTCGTCGCCGTCAAACATCACGTTGTCGCGAAACAGGTCGGCGTGGATCGGCCCGCGCGGCAAGGCGGCATAGGCCGGGCTGGCCGCGACATGGTTTTGATAGGCCAGTTCGGAGCGGATCAGGTCGGCCTGGGTTGCGCTCAGATACGGCAGCACCACCGGCACGGTTTCGTTCCACCAGGGCAGGCCGCGCAGGTTGGGCTGGCTCATGCCGAAGTCACGCCCGGCCAGGTGCATGCGGGCCAGCATGTCGCCCACGGCGAGGCAGTGCCTGGGTGCGGGCTTCAGCTCGCTTGAGCCGCGCAGCTTGTTCACCACCGCCGCTGGTTTGCCCTGCACGCGGTGCAAGATCTCGCCCTTGGCGGTGGCGGCCGGGTCGGGCACGGCAATGCCTTTGCCCGCCAGGTGCTTCATGAGGTGCAGGTAAAACGGCAGTTGCTCAAACCCCAGACGCTCGAACAGCGTGAGCACATGCTCCAGCACCTCACCGTCGCGTGTGCTGGTGACGAAATAGTTGGTGTTCTCAATGCCTCCCTTGATGCCCCGCAGTTGGGTCAGTTCGCCCAGGTTCAGGGTGCGCAGCAGGGCAGAAGCTTCTTCAAACGAGACTTCGGTGTAAACGGCCATGTGAAAGCAGAAGGTTTCAGAAACTCAGGATGCGCCAGCTGCTGCGCCCAGCGTTGCCCGTGGGTTGCGTGGCGCCGTCCAGGCCGGCGGGCTGCCCGTGCCCGGGTTGTATCTGGTAGGCGGGTGCGCCGTTCTTGGGTTGCACGTCGATACGCTGGGTTTGCCCGCCCACGCGCAGTTCGTCAATGCGGGACAGCGCGTCTTCGTGCGTGATGCGCTCCACGCGTGGCGTCAACGGCAGCGGCGCCGCCGCCTCAGGCGGCGAGGCGGGGGTCTGGGCGGTAGCGCTCAGGGCCAGCCACAGGGCTGCCAGCGTCGATGTTCGCAAAATTGGGTGCATGGCTGATTGTAGGCAAGCCAGCCAACCGGCGCCCTGCATGGGCCAACACCGGTCCTGGTGGTGGCCCGCCGGGCGGCTGCCCAATCTCCTCCACAATGGCGCCATGACAGAAGATCCAAAGACCCTGGCCCCGTCCAGTGCTGCCGCCGAAGCGCCCCCCACCTTGCTGCTGGTCGACGGCTCCAGCTACCTTTACCGCGCTTTTCACGCCATGCCCGACCTGCGGGCCACCCCCGGCGACCCGAACAGCCCGGCCACCGGCGCCATCCGCGGCATGATCAACATGATGCAGAGCCTAAAAAAGGAGGTGCCTGCCGACTTTGTGGCTTGTGTGTTTGACGCCAAGGGCCCCACCTTTCGCGACGAGATCTACCCCGAATACAAACAGCACCGCAGCCCCATGCCGGACGATCTGCGTGCGCAGATCGAACCCATACACGAAGTGGTGCGTCTGCTGGGCTGGGCCGTTCTGGATGTGCCGGGGGTGGAGGCCGACGACGTGATCGGCACGCTGGCGGTCGTGGCCGCGCAGCAAGGCGTTCGCGTCATCGTGTCCAGCGGTGACAAAGATCTGGCCCAGCTGGTGAACGAACACATCACCATCATCGACACCATGAACGGCAAGCGGCGCGACCTGGCCGGCGTGGAGGCCGAATTCGGCGTGCCTGCCCGCCTCATGGTGGACTTTCAGACCCTGGTTGGCGACGTGATTGACAACGTGCCGGGCGTCGAAAAAGTGGGTCCCAAAACCGCCGCCAAATGGCTGACCGAATACGGTTCGCTGGAGGGCGTGGTGGCCAACGCCGACAAGATCAAGGGTGTGGCCGGCGAAAACCTGCGCAAGGCCCTGAACTGGCTGCCCACCGGGCGCCAATTGCTGACCATCAAGACCGACTGCGATCTGAATGGCTGGGTGCCCGGTCTGCCCGCGCTGGACGCCATTCGCATCGGGGCGCCACAGACCGCCGCGCTCAAGACCTTCTACGAAACCTATGGCTTCAAGGGCCTGGCCCAGTCGCTCGGCGGCACATCAGCCGTTCGGGCTGAGCCGGGTGCAGCCCTTCGACAGGCTCAGCCCGAACGGAGGGATGATGCAAACCCTGGCCTTTTCGACGAACCCACACCCGCTGAGCCACGCGTCAGCACGCTCGCTTACGAAACCATCCTCACCTGGGACGCCCTCAACACCTGGCTGGCCCGCCTGCAAGCCGCTGAGCTGGTGGCGGTGGACACCGAAACCACGTCACTCGACGAAATGCGCGCCGAGATCGTGGGCATCAGCTTCAGCGTGAAGCCCGGCGAAGCCGCCTACATTCCGCTGCGCCACGCCGGGCCCGACGCGCCCGAACAACTGCCCTTTGACGAGGTGCTGGCCCGGCTCAAGCCCTGGCTGGAAAACCCGGCGAATCACAAGCTCGGCCAGCACATCAAATACGACCGCCACGTGTTCGCCAACCATGGCATTGAAGTGCAGGGCTACGCGCACGACACCATGTTGCAAAGCTATGTGCTGGAAGTCCACAAACCCCACGGCCTGGCCAGCCTGGCCGAGCGCCATTTGGGCCGCAGCGGCATTGGCTACGAGGAGCTCTGCGGCAAGGGCGCGCACCAGATCCCGTTTGCGCAGGTGGACGTGGCCAAAGCCGCCGAATACGCCTGTGAAGACAGCGACCAGACCCTGGACGTGCACCGTGTGCTCTGGCCCCGGCTGCAGGCAGACGACAAATTGCGCTTCATCTACGAACTGGAAATGGCCAGCAGCGAGGCGCTGTACCGCATTGAACGCAACGGCGTGCTGATCGACGCGCCCACGCTGGCCAAACAAAGCCACGAACTCGGCGCTCGCATCCACGCGCTGGAGCAGGAGGCTTATGAAATTGCGGGCCAGCCCTTCAATTTGAGCAGCCCCAAGCAACTGGGTGAAATCTTCTTTGACAAGCTCGGCTTGCCCGTCGTCAAGAAAACCGCCACAGGCGCCCGCAGCACCGACGAAGAGGTGCTGGAGAAGCTGGCCGAAGACTACCCGCTGCCCGCCAAAATTCTGGAGCACCGCGGTCTGATCAAGCTCAAGGGCACCTACACCGATAAGCTCGCCCAGCTGGCCCACCCGCGCACCGGCCGCGTGCACACGCACTATGCCCAGGCCGTGGCGGTGACGGGGCGGCTGTCCAGCAACGAGCCCAACCTGCAAAACATTCCCATCCGCACGCCCGAAGGCCGCAAAGTGCGGGAGGCCTTCGTGGCGCCCGCTGGCAGCGTCATCGCCAGCGCCGACTACTCGCAAATCGAGCTGCGCATCATGGCGCACATCAGCGGCGACGCGGCCCTGCTCAAAGCTTTCCACGAAGGCATCGATGTGCACCGCGCCACCGCTGCCGAGGTGTTTGGGGTGGACGCCACACAGGTCAGCACCGAACAGCGGCGCTACGCCAAGGTCATCAACTTTGGCCTTATCTATGGCATGAGTGCCTTTGGCCTGGCCAAGGCCCTGGCCATCGACAACACCGCCGCCAAAAACTACATCACCCGCTATTTCGAGCGCTTCGCGGGCGTGAAGCAATACATGGACGACACCCGCGCCCAGGCCAAAGCCCAGGGCTATGTGGAAACCGTGTTTGGCCGCCGCCTGTACCTGCCCGAAATCAACAGCCCCAACGGCCCGCGCCGCAGCGGCGCCGAGCGCGCCGCCATCAACGCGCCCATGCAAGGCACCGCAGCCGACCTCATCAAGCTCAGCATGGTGGCGGTGCAAAAAACGCTGGACGCCCAGGGCCGGGCCACCAAAATGATCATGCAGGTGCACGACGAACTGGTGTTCGAAGTACCCGAGGCCGAGGTGGACTGGCTCAAAACCGAGATCCCCAGCCTGATGGCCGGCGTGGCCCAGCTCAAGGTGCCGCTGCTGGCCGAGGTGGGCGTGGGGCTGAACTGGGACCAGGCGCACTGACGCTGACCCACCCTCGCCGCGCTGCCCGCGACCCCCTCAAGGGGGCAGCACCAGCGGCCCGGTACAGCGGGTTTCGCGGTGTTTCCTGGCTGGGAAACCTGCGCTCGGCAAGGGCTTGTTGCAGGGTTGTGCGAACGGTCCCGGGCATGCAGAATCATCCGCACCTGGCCAACCACAAGGAGATGACCCATGCTCAATGAAACCCAGACCCAGGATCTTTCGGCCTTGCTGCCCGGCCAGTCTACCGGGGCTGGCGCCACGCGCCGCGCCGCGCTCAAGGCGGCGATTGGGGTGGGTTACGCCGCAGCCGCCTTGCCCATCATGGCCCAAACCGCCATCAAAACGTCGGCTGACGGCCTGACGGCTGGCGACGTGATGATTGACGTGAACGGCTATTCGATGCCGGCTTACCGGGCCGCGCCCGCAGGCAAAACCGGTCTCCCGATGGTGCTGGTGCTGTCCGAAATTTTCGGCGTGCACGAATACATTGCCGACACCGCGCGCCGATTTGCCCGGGCCGGTTACCTGGCGATTGCGCCGGAGCTGTTTGTGCGCCAGGGTGATGCACAGAGCTATGGCGAAATGGCCAGGCTGATCGCCGAGGTGATTTCCAAGGTGCCCGACGCACAGGTGTTGGCCGACCTGGACGCGACGGTGAAATGGGCTGCAGCCCATGGCGGCGATGCCCGCAGGCTCGGGGTGACGGGTTTTTGCTGGGGTGGTCGCCAGACCTGGCTGTATGCGGCGCACAACCCGGCGGTGAAAGCGGGTGTGGCGTGGTACGGCCGGCTGGTGGGCGAGAAGAGCGCACTCAACCCGAAGCACCCGGTGGACGTGGCGGCAGGCCTGTATGGACCGGTGCTTGGTTTGTACGGCGGTGCCGACACCGGCATTCCGCTGGAGACAGTTGAGAAGATGAAGACCGTGCTGGCGGCTGGCAACGCAGCGGCCAGGGCATCGACGTTTGTGGTCTACCCCGACGCCCCGCACGCCTTTCACGCGGACTACCGGCCCAGTTTCCGCAAGGAGGCGGCTGAAGACGGCTGGAAGCGCGCCATGGCGTGGTTCCAGCAGCACGGCGTGGCGTAGATGTGTGCCGTGTTTGCACCAAGGGCCGCAGTTCAGCGGCCTTTTTTTGTGACAGGGGCCGCCCCGGGCGGAGCGTTTGGCTGGTGCATTGCGCAGAACCACATGACTTTGTGCACGATCCTGGTGGGCGCCATGCTGGCGCGTGCGGGCCGTGTGTGGCCAGCTGTGCGGGTTTTGCCATGCTGGCGGGCTGCACACAGCACGTGCCGAGCCTGGTGGCGGGCGCGCTCATCGCCGCGGCCGTCTTGCACTTGTTGCCCGAAGCTTTCGAACGTCAGGCCAGTGCGCACGAGCTGTTTTCCATGTTGCTGGCGGCTCTGGTGTTTTTCTTTCTGCTCGACAAGGCCGTGCTGCGGCCGCACGGTCATGCGCACCACCAGGAACCAGGGCACGGCCCAGGTGAACACCAGGGTCACACGCACCACAGCCCTGCAGAGCCGCATCGCACGCAGGCCGGCGGCATCACGACCCTGTTCGCGGTCCGCGCTCAGGCGGCTGGGCCGTGTTGGCGGGTGACAACGTGCAGGCGTCTGGCGACAGCAGCCTGATGGCCTCGGCCTTCATGGTCGACGTGTGGCCGGGCCGTGCGGACGGTGCTGGCACACGAGGCGCCACACCCCATGGGCGACCTGGCGGCACTGCGGCACACCCCGGGCACGCAGCGCGGGCTGCGCTGGTCAGGGTGTCGCCGGCGAGCCATCCGGCGCACGGACGCCGTCGGCTGTGGGGCACCCTGTGTCCGTGTGAATTGGTACTGGCCGGATCAGCCGCGCGCGCACGGTGCGCCCGGCGTGTTGCACCATTCGCTCCAGCTGCCGGGGTACAGCGCGGTGCGGCCCAGGCCGGCCACTTCCATGGCCAGCAGGTTGGGAATGGCGCTCACACCACTGCCGCAGTGGTGCACCACGCTGGCAGGGTCGCGGCCAGCCAGCAGTTGTTCGAATTCGACGCGCAGTGCCGATGCGGGCTTGAACCGGCCGTCGGGCCCAAGGTTCTCGGTGAAGGGCCGGTTCAACGCGCCGGGAATATGACCTGCCACGGGGTCCAGCGGCTCCACTTCGCCCCGAAACCGGGCCGCAGCCCGTGCATCCAGCAAGGTGAGGTCAGGGCTGCCCATCTGCTGGACGAGGCGGGTGGTGTTGGCCGTGGCTGCGCGCGCCGGGCTCAGCGGGTAGGCCGGCGCTTCGGCAGGTGGCGCCGGGCCTGGGCCGCTTTCAGCAACGCCGCCAGCCGCCACCCAGGCGGCCCAGCCACCGTCGAGCACGGCCACCGCTTCGTGGCCGCACCATTTCAGCATCCACCACAGGCGGCCGCAGTAATTCGCACCCTGCCGGTCGTACACCACCACCTGGGTGGCGGGGGATGTGAGGCCGCTGCGCCCCAGCCAGGCGGCAAAACGCTCGCGTGAGGGCAACGGGTGGCGTCCGCCGCTGGCGCGGTCGGGGTGGGCTTTGTCGCTCAGGTGTTCGTCCAGGCTCACATGAGACGCGCCGGGGATGTGTTCGGCCTGGTATTGCTCCCGGCCGGCACCGGGGTTCATCAGATCGGCGCTGCAGTCGTACACGCGCACGGGCGTGGCGCTGTCCAGCAGCTGTTTCAGTTCGGTGGCGGAGATCAGGGTGGTGTGCATCGCGGTATTGTGCGGTGGCCGCCTGGGCTTGGCGAGGCCATGAAGGCTTTCCCACCACCGGCGCGCCTGCAACGCGTCACGCGCCCACGTGGTCAGTGATCTTCGGCCGGCGCATGTGGCACCGCACGGGCGCGCAGCACGGTGGCGGTGATGCCGCTCACAATGATCAGGCCCATGCCCAGCCAGCCGATCAGGGGCAACTGGTCGCCAAACAGGGTGAGGCTGTAAATGCCGGCAAACACAATGCCCGAATACTGCAGATTGGCCACCACCAGCGTGGCGCCGCTGGCGTAGGCGCGCGTCATGCACAGCTGGCCAAACACCGCCAGCAAACCAATGGGCAGCAGCCACAGTGCGCTGGGCCAGTGCCATGTGCTGGCGCCTGCAAACACCATGCCCAGCGCCCCGGCCAGCACCGCGCCGATGGAGAAATAAAACACGGTGCGGCTTTCAGGCTCGCCTGCGCGCGAGAGGGCGGCCACCTGCAGGTAGGCAAAGGCTGAAAAAATACCCGAAAGCAAGCCCACAAAGGCGCCCACAAACTGGTCTTCGTTGAGGGTCGGGCGCAGCATCATCGCCACCCCGGCAAAACCGGCCAGCACCGCCAGAAAAAGGGGGCCTTGTTGCTTGATGGGCGCGTTGCGGCCCTGCACCAGCAGCGCGCCGCCCAGCAGGAAAGCGGCAATCCAGACGCTGCTCATGTAGTTCAGCGTGACGGCGGTGGCCAGTGGCAGTGCGGCAATGGCATAGAACCAGGACGTGAGCGCGGTGACGCCCACCACGCTGCGCCAGAAATGCATCATGGGCACGCTGGTGCGCAACGATACCCCCCGCACGCGGGTCAGCCCCAACAGAAAGATCACGCCCACCATGCCCCGGTAGCAGACGATTTCAAAACTGTTGAAATGCTCGGACGCGAACTTGATGCACACCCCCATGGTGGCAAAAAACAGCGACGCGAGCAGCATCCATAAGGCTTGCATCAGGCCCTTACCAAAAAGACGGCCTGATCGGCGCGCGTGACCCGCTCCGGGGTCACCGCAGAACCGGCTCCGCCGGGCTGCTGGTGGCGCCCCCTCGGGGGGCTGACGCCGAAGGCGGCGCAGGGGGGTGCATCATCCTCCGGTACCACTCGTGAAAGTGCTGCATGCCATCTTCCATGGGGCTCTGGTACGGACCCACCTCGTTGTCACCGCGTGCCAGCAGCGCCTTGCGTCCGGCATCCATGCGCTCGGCGATCTCGTCGTCTTCTATGCAGGTTTCCATGTAGGCCGCACGCTGGGCCTCCACAAACTCGCGTTCGAAGGCGGCAATTTCTTCGGGGTAATAGAGCTCCACCATGTTCAGCGTCTTGTCCACGCTGAGGGGGAACAGGGTCGAAACCGTCAGCACATGCGGGTACCACTCCACCATGATGTGAGGGTAGTAGGTAAGCCAGATCGCGCCGTGTTCGGGCATCAGCCCCTGGCGGTACTGCATCAACTGCTGTTGCCAGCGCTGGTACACCGGGCTGCCCGCTTTGCCCAGCAGGTTGGCAGCGCCCACGGTTTGCACCGAGTACGCGGGCTTGAACTCCCAGCGCAGGTCGTCGCAGGTGACGAAGTTGCCCAGCCCCGGGTGGAACGGCCCCACGTGGTAGTCCTCCAGATAGACCTCAATGAAGGTCTTCCAGTTGTAGTTGCAGGTATGCAGCTCCACGTGGTCCAGCACCATGCCGTCAAAGTTCAGGGCCGCACGCGGCCCCATGTGGGCCAGGTCGGCCGCAATGTCGCGGCCGTTGTCTTCAAACAGCAAGCCGTTCCATTCGCGCAGCTTGTAATTGTTCAGGTTCAGGCAGGGGTCTTGCGCAAAGTGCGGCGCGCCCAGCAGGTTGCCGGCGGGCGAGCTGCCCTGGCCACCGCTGTAGGTCCAGCGGTGCAGGGGGCACACGATGTTGCCGCCGGCGCTGCCGCTTTGGGTGGTGCTCAGGTTGCCGCGGCCTTTGAGCATCACCGCCTGGCGGTGTCGGCACACGTTGGACACCAATTCCACGCCGTTTTTGGTGCGCACCAAGGCTCGGCCGCCAGCTTCCTGGGGCAGGGCGTGGTAGTCCCCCACGTTGGGTACAGCGAGTTCGTGCCCCACATAACGGGGCCCGCGCTGAAAGAGGATTTCCAGTTCGCGCTCAAAGAGCGTCTGGTTGAAATAGCTGGAAACCGGGAGTTGGCTTCTGGCCTGCTGTAATTGAAGACTTAAATCAGACATGGTGGTCTTGACCTAGAGACTCCCCCTATGAAGGGGCAGGGTAAGCGCTGGTCGAAAATCGAATTCGCGCGGGATGGGTGGAGTGGTGCGTCCCTCCGGACAAGGCTGTCCGTCAGTGATGAAAAAATGAGCGCGGATTGTACCCCGGGGCGCCTGCATGTCTGGGGTTTGGCTTCGTGCGCCCGGGCGCCGGTTTTGACCCGGCCGCAGCAAGGGTGGCTCTCAGGGCTAAAATCTTCGATCGACGGTCTGGCTGGCCGGGTGCTGGCTGCGGCCTGTCCCGGCGGTCAGGCGGTCTGTTTTGTTGCTGTTCCATGACCTCACCCACCCCATCCAAACCCACCAAGTCCCCAGCCCGGGCCGGCGCAGCCAGCCCGGTCGCCACCAGCTATGAGGCCGCTCTGGAGGAGCTGGAGCAACTCGTGGCCCAACTGGATGCAGGGCAGTTGCCACTGGACCAGCTGCTCACGCGCTACCAGCGTGGCGCCGAACTGCTGGCCTACTGCCGTGCGCGGCTCGAAGCGGTGGAAAACCAGATCAAGGTGCTCGAGGACGGTGAGCTCAAACCCTGGGACGCGGCATGAGCGCCGCGCGGGCTGAGAGCCCGTCTTTTGCGGCCTGGCGCGAGTCGCAACAGGCTGCTGTCGAACGCGCACTGTCCCAATGGGTCTCGCCCGACGCGCCCGCCGGCCTGGGTGAGGCCATGCGCTACGCGGTGCTGGATGGGGGCAAGCGCCTGCGTCCGCTGTTGGCGCTGGCCACCAGCGTCGCGGTGGGTGGCTCGCCCGCCGCGGCCATGCGTGCCGCGTGCGCGGTGGAACTGATCCACGCCTATTCGCTGGTGCACGACGACATGCCCTGCATGGACAACGATGTGTTGCGCCGCGGCAAGCCCACGGTGCATGTGCGCTTTGGTGAAGCCCAGGCCCTGCTGGCCGGTGATGCGCTGCAGGCGCTGGCTTTTGAGTTGCTGGTACCCGATGACGGCAGCATGGCGCCCGACATGGCCGCTTCGCTGTGCCGCTTGCTGGCGCGCTCAGCGGGTGCGTCGGGCATGGCGGGCGGGCAGGCGGTGGATCTGGCCAGCGTGGGCCTCGCTCTTGACCAGGCTGCGCTGGAAGCCATGCACCGCCTGAAAACCGGGGCCTTGCTCCAGGCCAGCGTCATGATGGGGGCCGCCACGGGTCAGGTCAGCGCTGCGGTGCTGGCCCAACTGGCCCAATACGGTGCCAGCCTGGGCCTGGCCTTCCAGGTGGTGGACGATATTCTCGACGTCACCGCCGATTCGGCCACGCTGGGCAAGACCGCTGGCAAAGACGCTGCCTGTGACAAACCGACCTTCGTGTCCCTGCTGGGGCTTGAGCCGGCGCAGGCCTACGCCGGCCAGGTGCTGGACCAGGCGCACGCTGCCTTGGCCCAGACCGGCCTGACCCAGCTGGATACCTTGCACGCTCTGGCCGACTGGGTGGGACACCGCGCCCACTGAGTGCCCACTGAGTCCTTTTAGAGCGAACGACGCGACCCTACACATGAGTTCATTGCTGTCCCACATCCAGTCGCCTGCCGACCTGCGGCGTCTGTCGCGCACCCAGTTGCACCCGCTCGCCGATGAGCTGCGGGCCTTTTTGCTGGACAGTGTGGCCCGCACCGGCGGACACCTGAGTTCCAACCTGGGCACCGTCGAGCTCACCGTGGCGTTGCACTACGTGTTCAACACGCCCGAAGACCGCCTGGTCTGGGACGTGGGTCACCAGACCTACCCGCACAAGATCCTGACCGGTCGTCGCGACCGCATGCACAGCCTGCGCCAGCAGGGCGGCATCAGCGGCTTTCCGCGCCGCGAAGAAAGCGAATACGACACCTTCGGCACGGCACACTCGTCCACCAGCATTTCGGCCGCGTTGGGCATGGCTCTGGCGGCCAAGATCAAAGGCGAAAACCGCAACGCCGTGGCCATCATTGGCGACGGCGCCATGACCGCCGGCATGGCTTTTGAAGCCCTGAACAACGCCGGTGTGGCCGATGGCCGCCTGCTGGTGGTGCTCAACGACAACGACATGTCGATCTCGCCGCCCGTGGGCGCGCTCAACCGCTACCTGGCTCAGCTCATGAGTGGCCAGTTTTATGCCGCCGCCAAAAACGTGGGCAAGCAGGTGCTGAAAAACGCGCCGCCGCTGTTTGAGCTGGCCAAGCGCCTGGAAGAGCAGGCCAAGGGCATGGTGGTGCCGGCCACGCTGTTCGAGAAGTTTGGCTTCAATTACATCGGCCCCATCGACGGTCACGACCTCGACTCCCTCATCCCCACGCTCGAAAACATCCGCCACCTGCTCGACACCGACAGCGGCCCGCAGTTTCTGCACGTGGTCACCAAAAAAGGCCAGGGCTACAAGCAGGCCGAAGCCGATCCCGTGGCGTACCACGGCCCCGGCAAGTTCGACCCGGCGGTGGGCCTCACCCAGCCCGCCGCGCCACCCAAAACCACGTTTACCCAGGTGTTTGGGCAGTGGCTGTGTGACATGGCCGCTGCCGATCCCCGGTTGGTCGGCATCACGCCAGCCATGCGCGAAGGCTCCGGCATGGTCGAGTTCGAGCGCCGATTTCCGGCCCGTTATTTCGACGTCGGTATTGCCGAGCAGCACGCCGTCACTTTCGCCGCCGGTCTGGCCTGCGAAGGCTTGAAACCGGTGGTGGCCATTTACTCCACCTTCTTGCAGCGCGGCTACGACCAGTTGATCCACGACGTCGCCCTGCAAAACCTGCCCGTGGTGTTCGCACTGGACCGCGCCGGCCTCGTGGGGGCCGACGGCGCCACCCACGCCGGTGCCTACGACATCGCATTTCTCCGCTGCATTCCCAACATGGCGGTGGCCTGCCCGGCCGACGAGGCCGAGTGCCGCCAGCTGCTCAGCACCGCTTTTGAGCAAAACCACCCGGTGGCCGTGCGGTACCCGCGCGGTGCGGGCGTGGGGGCGGTGCAGCCCGCTGGCCTGGATGGGCTGCCTTATGGCCGTGGCGAATGGACGCGCAAGGGCCAAGGCGTGGCCATTTTGGCGTTTGGCACCTTGTTGCACCCCGCACTGGCCGCGGCCGAAAAGCTGGGCGCCAGCGTGGCCAACATGCGCTGGGCCAAGCCCATTGATGTGGACCTGCTGCGTGAACTCGCGCAGAGCCACCAGGCGCTGGTCACTCTGGAAGAGGGGTGTCTTCAGGGTGGCGCCGGCAGCGCCGTGCTGGAGGCCCTGCAGGCCGAGGGTTTCAACGTGCCGGTGCTGCAACTGGGCTTGCCCGACGAATTCATTGAGCACGGCGACCCGGCCAGGTTGCTGGCCATGCTTGGGCTCGATGCCGCCGGCATTGAACGCTCGGTGCGCCAGCGTTTTGCCGATCTGTTGGCCGCCGGTGCCGGCTTGAAAGCGGCAGCGTGACGGAGCCGCTCAAGGTCGCTGCGGCCGCGCCCATGCCCGATGTGCAAGGCCGTCACGACCGGCGCGCCATGCCCATTGCCCAGGTGGGCGTGAAAAACCTGCGCTACCCCATTGCCCTGCAGGTGGCGGAACGCCTGCAACACAGCGTGGGCACCTGGCACGTGCATGTCGGTTTGCGCGCCGAGCAAAAGGGTGCTCACATGTCCCGCCTGCTGGCCTGGCTGGACAGCTTTACCCAACCGGCAGACGGTGACCCATTGCCCGTCACCTTCGAGCGGCTGCAAACCGCCATGCCCGAGTTGCTGGCCCTGCTGGAAACCACCACCGGTGGTTTTGATGTGAGCTTCCCCTTTTTCATTCGCAAATCAGCGCCGGTGTCCGGGCTGCAAAGCCTGATGGAATACGACGGCGGCTGGTCGGTGTCTCATACCGCAGGCGGTTTCACCGACGTTCGCATGATCGCGACCGTGCCGGTCAAGTCCTTATGCCCGTGCTCCAAAGAGGTCAGCGACGACGGTGCGCACAACCAGCGCTCACACATCCGGCTGGAGGTGTTGCTCAACGCGCCCATGGCCTGGACCGAACTGGTGCGCTTTGCCGAAGACAACGCTTCTTGCGAGTTGTGGGGTTTGCTCAAACGCACCGACGAAAAGTGGGTGACCGAGCGGGCCTACGCGCACCCCAAGTTTGTGGAAGACCTGGTGCGCGATGTGGCGTTGGCGCTGGAGCGCGACGCGCGCATCGATGCCTATGTGGTGGACGTGACCAACTTCGAATCCATCCACGCACACGACGTGCACGCGCGCGTATCGCGTGACAAACGCCTGCCCTGACGCGGTCCTTGCAGCCCGGCGGATGAAGTTATTTCACACCTTGCTTGAGCAGATTTCATGCCGTCCCGCAGAGCTTGCGCATAGGGTCGAAAGCTTGTCATTTTGGGGGTTTCCCGAGGGAAAACCCACGCTCGCCGGTCCCTTTCTGCCCATAGAATCGCGCTGGCCTTAAAGTCAACGGCTGGCGCAGTCCCGCATGCCAGCTGGAATTCAACCAACACGGAGATACCCACCAATGGATCGTCGTTCCATCATCAAGCATGCTGGCATTGCCGGTGTGCTTGCCGCAGGCGCAGCACCCGCTGTGCATGCCCAGGCCGCCATTCGCTGGCGCCTGACTTCCAGCTTTCCCAAGGCGCTGGACACCATTCACGGCGCGGCCGACGTTTTTGCCCAGAAGATTGGCGAAATGTCGAACGGCAGGTTTCAGGTCACGGTGCACGCCCCTGGCGAGCTGGTGCCCGCTTTCGGTGTCGTGGACGCGGTTCAGGCCGGTACGGTCGAAGCCGGCCACACCGCAGCCTATTACTACTTCGGCAAGGACGACACCTTCGCCCTGGGCACGGCCATTCCGTTTGGTCTGAACAGCCGCCAGCTCACCGCCTGGTACTACGACGGCAACGGCCTGAAGCTGTTCCGCGAGTTCTACAACCAGTACAACATCGTGAACTTCCCTGGTGGCAACACGGGCGCCCAAATGGGTGGCTGGTTCCGCAAGGAAATCAAGACGGTGGCAGACCTCAAGGGCCTGAAGATGCGCATGGGCGGCTTTGCCGGCAAAGTGCTGACCCGCATGGGCGTGGTGCCACAAAACATTCCGGGTGGCGAGATTTACCAAGCCCTGGAAAAAGGCACCATCGACGCCACCGAGTGGATCGGGCCATACGACGATGAAAAGCTCGGCTTTCAAAAGGTTGCCAAGAACTACTACTACCCAGGTTTCTGGGAAGGTGGCGCTCAGCTTGACTTCTACGTCAACAAGACTGCATTCAACGCCCTGTCGAAAGACCACCAGGCCATGGTTGAAACGGCTGCGGCCTACGCGCACACCGAAATGCAGGCCCGCTACGACGCCCGCAACCCGGCCGCGTTGAAGCGCCTGGTGTCTGGTGGCGCCAAGCTGTTGCCGTTCCCCAAGGTGGTGATGGACGCCGCCTTCAAGGAATCGATGGCGTTGTACGGCGAACTCAGCGCCAGCAACCCCAACTGGAAGAAAATTTACGCCGACTACTCGGCCTTCCGCAAGGACCAAAACCTCTGGTTCCGCTTTCCCGAAGCTTCGTTCGACCGCTACATGCAGTCGGCCAAGCTGTAATCGGGGAGCGAGTCTGACAAAAACCCCGCTTTGGCGGGGTTTTTTGATCAGACACCAAGCCGCCTTAACGCGGGCGGCTTGGTGTCGGTTCAAACTCGTGACGGGTTCCATTGTGGTGTCCGTCGGCTTCTCAGTCCTGTCCGCTGCCAACCCATCACCTGCTTCGTTGGGAATTCTCATGTCTTTTCTGCTCAAGTTCTCCCGCCTCGTTGACGGCCTCAGCGATCTCATTGGCAAGGTCGCCATGTGGTTGATCCTGGCCGCCACCCTCATCAGCGCGGGCAACGCCATCATCCGCAAGACTTTTGATACCAGCTCCAATGCCTGGCTTGAAATCCAGTGGTATCTGTTTGCGGCGGTTTTTCTGCTGGGTGGCGGCTACGCCTTTTTGCGCAACGCCCATGTGCGCATTGACTTCATTTCCTCCAAATTCAGCGACCGCACCCGCAACTGGATCGACGTGGGCGGCATCATCATTTTCTTGCTGCCTTTGTGCTACCTGATGATTGTTGAAGGCTGGCCGCTGTTCATGAACGCCTGGACCTCCGGCGAAATGTCGTCCAATGCGGGTGGCCTGATCCGCTGGCCGGTCTACCTTTTCATTCCGCTGGGTTTTGCACTGCTCATGCTGCAAGGCATGAGTGAGCTGATCAAGCGGCTGGCGTTCTTGACGGGTCAAGGCCCTGATGTTTTGAGCCACACGGGGCCCAGTGAAACCGAGTTGCTGGCGAAAGAGATCGCCGACGCCGAAAAACACAAGCTGGAAGCGTCATTGGCTTCCGCCAACAAGCACTGATCGGTTTGCACCATGGTTGAATTTTTGTCCGCCAACTTTGTCCCGGTGATGTTCGTCGGGTTGATCGCTTTTTTGCTGATCGGTTTTCCAGTCGCTTTCTCGCTGGCTGCCACAGGCCTGTTTTTTGGCCTCATCGGGATGGAGCTGGGCTTGTTCCCTTCCAACCTGTTCCAGGCGCTGCCCCTGCGGGTTTTCGGCATCATGCAGAACGACACGCTGCTGGCCATTCCGTTCTTCACGCTCATGGGCATCATCCTGGAGCGCAGCCGCATGGCCGAAGACCTGCTGGAAACCGTGGGCCAGGTGTTTGGCCCGCTGCGCGGTGGCGTGGGCATTGCCGTGGTGCTGGTCGGTGCGCTGCTGGCCGCCACCACCGGCGTGGTGGCCGCATCGGTGATTTCCATGGGCCTGATCGCCATGCCCATCATGCTGCGCTATGGCTACAACCGCACCATCGCCACCGGCACCATCACCGCTTCGGGCACGCTGGCCCAGGCGCTGCCGCCGTCGCTGGTGTTGATCGTGCTGGCCGACCAACTCGGTCGCTCGGTGGGGGACATGTATGCCGGCGCCCTGATTCCCGGTCTGTCACTGGTGGGGCTGTACCTGGCCTTCATCGTCGTGGTGGCACTCGTTAAGCCCTCCTGGGTGCCTGCGTTGCCGCCCGAAGCCCGCATTTACAGCGAGCCCAACGGCAGCAGCGGTCACATCTCATTGCTCATTCTGCTGGGCGTCTGCGCGGTCGCCAGTGTGCTGTGGTCGCAAGTGCATGGCGCCATCCTGAACCCGATGCTGGAGCGTGAAACCGCTCCTGGCGACGAGGTGTTCATCCTGTCCACCGCCGTCGGCGCGTTCCTGGCCTTGGGCCTGGCCTTGCTCAACCGCCTGTTCAAGCTGGGTCTGTTGTCTCGCCTGACCGAGCGCGTCACCTTCGTGTTGATCCCGCCCCTGGTGCTGATTTTCCTGGTACTCGGCACCATCTTCCTGGGCGTGGCCACGCCCACCGAGGGTGGCGCCATGGGCGCCATTGGCGCACTGATCATGGCGGGTGCACGGCGCACGCTGTCGTTCAAGCTGCTCCAGCAGGCGCTGGACAACAGCACCAAGCTGGCCATCTTCGTGATGTTCATCCTGATCGGTTCGACCGTTTTCGCCTTCACCTTCAACGCGGCGGATGGTCACATCTGGGTAGAGCACCTGTTTGACAAGTTGCCCGGTGGCCAACTCGGCTTCCTGCTGGTGGTGAACCTCATCGTGTTCATCCTGGGCATGTTCATCGACTTCTTCGAGATCGCGTTCATCGTGGTTCCGTTGCTGGTGCCGGTGGCCACCAAGCTGGAGATTGACCTGATCTGGTTCGGCATCATCCTGGCCATGAATCTGCAGACCTCGTTCCTCACGCCGCCGTTTGGTTTTGCACTGTTTTACCTGCGCAGCGTGGCCGCACGCAACGACTACACCGACCATGTGACCAAGAAACGCATTCCAGCGGTGACCACAGCGCAGATCTACAAAGGCTCCATTGCGTTCATCGTCCTGCAGCTGATCATGGTGGTGGTGATCGTGTTCAACCCGGGCATTGTGTCGGGCAATTTGGACAAGGCGGTGAAGATGGATGACGCGACGGTCATGGACATGTTCAACAACATGCAGGACCAGCAGAACGAGGAGAACGCCCCGCCTTCCCTGGAAGCCCCAGGCCAAGAGCAACCGGCAGGCGATGCCGCGCCAGTGGGCGAAGAGGTCGACCCGATGAAGGCCCTGGAAGAGGCCATGAAGAAGGCCGAGTGATGCAGATCGATGTGAAGCTGCTGGACCCGCGCATGGCGGACCAGCTGCCTGCCTATGCCACCAGCGGCAGCGCCGGCCTGGACTTGCGCGCCTGCCTGGACGCACCGCTCACGCTCGCGCCCAACGCCTGGCAACTGGTGCCCACCGGTCTGGCCATTCACCTGGCCGACCCCGGCTACGCGGCCATGATCCTGCCGCGCTCGGGCCTGGGCCACAAGCACGGCATTGTGCTGGGCAACCTGGTCGGTCTGATCGACAGCGACTACCAGGGGCAGCTCATGGTCAGCGCCTGGAACCGCAGCGACGTGGCTTTCACCATTGAGCCCATGGAACGCATTGCGCAAATGGTCATCGTGCCGGTGGTGCAGGCGCAGTTCAACGTGGTGTCTGAATTTGGCGCCGCCAGCGAGCGGGGTGCAGGGGGCTACGGCTCTACCGGACGCTCCTGAGCGCCGGCCACAAAAAAGGGCTCTTCGGAGCCCTTTTTGCTTGTCGGACGCGGTTGGGTTGCGTTCAGTGCAGGGTGCTTGGGGTGTCGTCGCCGGGTGCATCTGCAGCGGGTTCCGGCGTGACCTGCATGCTGAAAAACCCGGTACCCAGCGAGCCTGCGCCCACTTCGCTTTCCTCGGCTTCGCGCACCGCGTGCACCTTCATCGAGATGCGCAGCGCAATGCCCGCCAGCGGGTGGTTGGCGTCCAGCACCACATGCTCGGGGTAAATGTCGCTCACGAAGTACAGGCGGTCTTTCGGCGCATTGGGGGTGCAGCCGGCGGGCAGGCCTTCAAAGCCCATGCCTTCTTCAAGCCCGGCGGGAAACAGGTGGCGCGGCTCCAGAAACAGCAGGGTGTCGTCGTAGTCGCCAAAGGCGTCTTGCGGCTCCAGGTGCAGGTCCACGGTATCGCCGGCTTCGTGGCCTTGCAGGGCTTCCTCGATCTTGGCCAGCAGGTCGTTGCCGCCGACAAAGAACTCAATCGGCTCGTCGAGCACATCGAGTTCTTCGCCCAGCGTGTCTTTCAGCGTCCAAGTCAGGGCCACAACGCATTGTTCGGTGATGGTCATAGGGCTTTTCATCGGACAATTGTCCCATGTTCAAAGCCAACCCCTCCAGCCTGGCCAGCGCCTCCGTGGCGGCCGCTCATCCCCAGCCCGATGCACCCACCGCGCTGCTCGGTGGTCTCTCGCCCGCGCAGTTCATGCGCCGCCATTGGCAGAAAAAGCCGCTGCTGATCCGCAATGCACTGCCGGGTTTCAAGCCCTTTCTCACGCGCCAGCAACTGTTTGCCATGGCCGCTGACGAAGCGGTGGAGTCGCGCCTGATCGTGCACCAGACCAAAGGCTGGACGCTCAAGCATGGCCCCCTGGCCCGCACCGCCTTGCCACCCATCAAACAAGCCCGTTGGACGCTGCTGGTGCAAGGCGTGGACCTACATGTGAATGCTGCGCACGAGCTGCTGCAGCGCTTTCGTTTTGTGCCCGACGCCCGGCTGGACGACCTCATGATCTCGTGGGCCAGCGACGGCGGCGGTGTGGGCCCGCATTTCGACAGCTACGACGTGTTTTTGCTGCAGACCAGTGGACAGCGCCACTGGCGCATTGGGCGGCAAAAAGACCTGACGCTCGAGGAGGGCGTGCCCCTGAAAATTCTGAGCAACTTTCAACCCGAAGAAGAGCACCTGCTCAACCCCGGTGACATGCTGTATCTGCCCCCGCGTTGGGCGCACGACGGCGTGGCCGTGGGCGACGACTGCATGACCTATTCGGTGGGCTTTCGCGTGCCCCAGCGCGGTGGGTTGGCCGGTGAACTGTTGCAGCGCATGGCCGACGATTTTGAAGATGCCACGCTCTACCGCGACCCGGCCCAGCCAGCCACCGCCACGCCCGCCGCCATGCCGCCCGCGCTGGAAGCGTTTGCGGTGGATGCGCTGCAGCGCTTGCTGGCCGAGCGCCAGTCGCTCACTTGCGCTCTGGGCGAGGTCATGACCGAGCCGAAACCGCGTGTGTGGTTTGAAGAACCCGAAACCGAGTGGGTGTCCGGTGGGGTGCAACTGGACCGGCGCACCCGCATGATGTATGACGAGCGCCACGTGTTCATCAACGGTGAGAGCTTGCGCGCGGGTGGCGCTGATGCCCGGTTGATGCGTGCGCTGGCAGACGAGCGGTGCCTCACGGCCGCGCAGGTGCAGCGTGCCAGCGCTGATGCGCGTGCGCTTTTGCAAGACTGGTTCGAGGCCGGCTGGTTACACACCACCCCCGCAATCTGAGGCGCAGGTGTTGGTTGCGCCGGACGTGGATCGGAGAAAGTGTGTGGGTGCTCCCTGCACCGGTGTGCTGATGCACCCAGTCCAGCGGGGTGTTCGCTTTGTCATCGACGATGTCTTTGATGAGCTGTCTGGAGACCACCATGACCGATGGTTTGAGTTCGCCCGATGTATCCCCTGTGCTGCTTCCCCTGCCTGAAGGGCGGTTGCAGGGGCGTTTGCTCTTCGCTGATCTGGTGCGTCAGGCGCTGGCCACGGCGGCCGTTGAAGGCTGGCCACGCCTGGTGCTGTGTGACCCCGACTTTTCCGATTGGCCCTTGGGGGAGCAGGCGGTGGTGACCTCGCTGCAGGCATGGGCACGGCGTGGCCGCCTGCTGCAGGTTCTCGGGCGCGACTTTGGCCCCTTACGCCTTCAACATCCGCGTTTTGTGCAGTGGCGCGTGACCTGGGCCCATCTGCTGGAGGTTCGCGCCTGCCGCAGCGCAGCGGCAGAGGCCTTTCCGAGTGCGATCTGGTCGCCCGGCTGGACGCTGGAGCGCATCGACGCGACCCATGGCGTGATGGTGGCAAGCCGCGATACGGGGCGGCTCGTGGCGCTCGGTGAGCGGCTTGATCACTGGTGGCAAAAGGGTTGCGTCTCGCTGCCACCGAGCACTTTGGGTTTATAGTTTTATAAAAGTCGCTTTTTAACAACGCCTTTGTGTGAGCAAAAGAAAAACTTGATCAGGGTAAACACGGTTGTTTTTTTCATCGTATGATTTGCACCCAGCCGGGACACACATTTACAAATGGGCGTCAGGCTGAATCGACCTAACTCGAAAAAGCTTTCGGGTTTTTTTTTGGTCGATTCAAGCGTTTTGCTTCGTTTTGTACACATCCATTGGAATCTCTCATGAAAAAAACCCTCCTGATCGCCAGCCTGTTGGCCGCTGTTGCCCTGACCGCCTGCGGCAAAAAAGAAGAAGCACCTGTTGAGGCACCAGCGCCTGCTGCTGCTCCAGCACCTGTGGAAGCCGCACCTGCTGCCGTTACGCCCGCCGCAACCGACGCTGCTGCAACGCCCACCGTTGCCGGTGCAATCGAAGCTGCTGCCGGTGCTGCTGCTGACGCCGCTGCTGCAGGCGCTGCCGATGCTGCCAAAGCCGCTGCCGACGCTGCTGCTGAAGCCGCCAAAGCTGCTGTGAAGCCCGCACAGTAATTGGTGCATTCGGGCCTTGTGCCCGAGCGCAAGAAAGCCGCCCTCGGGCGGCTTTCTTGCGTCTTGAGTGTGTTGAAGAGGCCGCAAACTCAAGTGCCGCGCCCTCTCTTTACCCTGGTCACTTCAGGTCGTTGGCCAGCAGCTGCAAAATGTTTTGCGCATTGGTCGAGCTGGCGGGTTGGCCCTGGGCGTCCAACACCGACACGGTGGTGCTGTTGCCACTGCTGCGCACCACCACCCGGTATTTCGCCGGCGTGGCTTCTGGGGTCGCCCGCCCAATCAAGCGGCCAAAGAAACCGGGTTTGGCTGCGTCGGTCGCCAACGCCGGGACATAACGCACGAAGTAGATGCCTTGCGTGCGGTCCCGGTCTTCCACGGTGAAGCCGGTGCGATCCAGCGACAGGCCGACCCGGCGCCACGCGCGATCGAATCCGTCGTCGATCTGCACCACGGGTACGTTGTTGACCGTGGTCACACGGGCGACGGCCTGAGACGGTGCGGTCTCCGCAACGGCCTTGGCCTGTGCTTCGCTCACGCCCAGCTTCACCATCAGGCGGCGCAAAAACTCGGTTTCGAGTTCACTGTCGGCCGGACGGGGTTGCCACACCGTCTGGTCTTTCTGTGCGCTGGAATACACCTCGATCATGCCGCGGTGGCTGATGTAGATTTCGGTGCCGCCAGCGGCGTTGCGCTCCAGGCGGGTGCGGAATTTGTCGCGCTCGCCGGTGGAGTACAGACTCTCAAACACCTTGCCAATGGTTCGGCGAATGATGTCTTGAGGCAACTTGGCGCGGTTTTCCGCCCAGTCGGTTTCCATGATGCCCAGGTTTTCCTGATCGAGTTCGAGCAGGAAGCCGTTTTCCTGCCAGAAGTCGCGCACAGGGCTCCAGAGTTTGTCGGCCGGGCGGTCGATCACCAGCCAGCGCTGGTTGCCGGCCCGTTCGATGCGCACGTCGCCCACGGTGTTGACCGCGGTGGTGCTGCTCGACGCCTGGGCGGGCTGCGCGGTTTGGTAGCCGCTGGCGGTGACCACGGAGCCCGGCACGTTGTAGCGCGAGTCGCGGCTGAGCTGGGTCAGGTCGGGCGGCACGTCCAGCGTGACACCGCGCTCAGCGCTTTTGTAGTCGATCTTGTCTTCCTGCAAGATGGAGCACCCCGTGACCAGCACGGTGGCGGCGGCCACCAGGCTCAGGCGTGCCAGCCGCGAGCCGACGTGAACCGGTAAGGCCGGGAGGGATGCTGCTTCAGACGGTGCGAAAGTGGGCATGTTGGGGCGCTCGGTGAGAAAAGATGGGATGGGTAGGGGCTTTGTGCCGGGGCAGCGCCTTGATTCAGACAATCAGACCGCTGTCCTGCAGAGCGTTTTCGACCGTGGGCACCAGCGCGCGCGACATGGGCGTGAGCGGCAGGCGCATGGTCTCGTTGCACAGGCCCATGCGGGCCATGGCCCATTTGAGCGGGATCGGGTTGGCTTCAACGAACAGGTTTTTGTGCACCGGCATCAGTCGGAACTGGATGTCCATGGCGCGCTTCACGTCGCCCGCGATGGCGGCCACACACAGTTCGTGCATCAGGCGCGGTGCGATGTTGGCGGTCACGCTCACATTGCCCTGGCCGCCGCACAGCATCAGTGCCACGGCGGTGGGGTCGTCGCCCGAGTAAATGGCAAAGCCCTCGGGCGCTTCGCGAATGAGCCACTGCGCCCGCTCGATGTTGCCGGTGGCTTCCTTGATGCCGACCACGCCGGGCACCTGCGCCAGGCGCAGGGCGGTTTCGACCGACATGTCCGCCACGCTGCGGCCGGGCACGTTGTACAGCACGATGGGCAGGTCGCCGGTGGCTTCGGCGATGGCTTTGAAGTGCTGGTACTGGCCCTCTTGCGTGGGCTTGTTGTAATAGGGCACGACCTGCAGTTGGCAGTCGGCGCCCACTTTTTGGGCAAATTTGGCCAGTTCAATGGCTTCGGCGGTGGAATTGGCGCCGCAGCCGGCCATGATGGGCACGCGTTTGGCGGCCTGTTCCACCGACACGCGGATGATCTCGCAGTGTTCTTCCACCGTGACGGTGGGCGACTCGCCGGTGGTGCCGACCACGCCGATGCAGTCGGTGCCCTCAGTGATGTGCCAGTCGATCAGTTTGCGCAGGGTGGGGTAGTCCACGCTGCCGTCTTCTAACAGGGGCGTGACCAGGGCCACGATGCTGCCGGTGATGGTTTTCATAAGCTTCAGGCTCGAAAGGATGCAACCCGACCCGGCGTCAGGACGGGCCGGCCCGCGGTGGGCAGGTAATCTTGCATTCTACCCAGTGATGTCGAGCAGATGACGCACTGGCGTGGCCCCTGAGGGCCCGGTTTCACGCACGGCGGCGATGCGCTGCACGAAGCGCTCGGGTGCGCTGCAAAAACCGTCCTCAAAAGCCACCACCCGCAGCCCGCTGCAGGCTTGCAGCAGCTCGCCGGGTTGCAGCAAAAAATCGGGCCGGGCCGGCCGGCCCACGGTCTCATGGCCGCTGGCAAAAGTTTCGTACAGCAGCACGCCACCCGGGGCCACAGTGGCCACGATGAGGGGCAGCAGCGGACGCCACAGGTAGTTGGTCACCACCACCGCGTCAAAGGTCTCGCCATCCAGCGGCCAGGGGCCGTTTTCAATGTCGGCCAGCACGGCGCGGCCCAGCGGTGCCACGGCGGCGATGGCTTCTGGCGAGCGGTCCAAGCCTGTCACGGGGTGGCCCCGCCCGGCCAGCCATCGCAGGTGGCGGCCTTGGCCGCAGGCCACGTCCAGCACGGTGCCCCCGGCGGGGATCAGGTGCGTCCAGCGGCGCACCCAGGCAGACGGGGCTTCGTTGCCATGCAGCACGGGGCTGCCCGGCGAAGGGTTGGGGGTGGTGGGCATCAGAAACAACTCCAAAGCTGGTCGGCCAGGCTCATCAAAAAGTCGGGCTGGTTGTACAGCGCCAGGGTGCCCAGCAGCGCCGCACCAATGGCCGCCCAGAGGGCGGTCTTGGCCCACAGGCCGTTCCAGCCGGTGGTTTTCACGCCGCCGCTCCCATGCGCTGGGGCCCGCGCACGATGGGAGACTCCCGCACCGGCAGATTGATCAGTGCGGCAAAAACGCCCAGCGCAATCGAGATGTACCAGACGATGTTGTAGCTGCCGGTGCGGTCGTACAGCACGCCGCCGAGCCACACGCCCATGAAGCTGCCGATCTGGTGGCTGAAAAACACAAACCCGCCCAGCATGGACAGGTGGGCCACACCAAATATTTGCGCCACCACCGCGTTGGTGGGCGGCACAGTGGACAGCCACAGCACGCCCATGACGGCCGAAAACACATACACGCTGGCCGGTGACAGCGGCACGAGCAGGAAGATGCTGATGACCACCGCGCGCGCCATGTAAATAAACGCCAGGATGTAGCGCTTGGGCATGCGCTGGCCCAGCGCACCGGCGGCGTAGGTGCCGATCACGTTGAACAGGCCTATGAGCGCCAGCGCGTAGCTCGCTACCTGGGGCGAAAGCCCGTTGTCCTTCAGGTAGCTGGGCATGTGCACGCCAATGAACACCACCTGGAAGCCGCAAACGAAATAGCCGGCCATGAGCAACTGGAAGCTGCGGTATTTGAACGCCTCGCGCAGCGCCTGCAAGATGGACTGCTCCCGCCTGGGCATGGTGCCACCCGCAAAGCCCGGCTCACGCAGGCCCCAGGCCAGCGGCATGATCAGCAGCACTGCCGCACCCAGCACCATGAGCGCTTCTTGCCAGCCGAAGCTGCTGATGAGCCAGCCTTCCACCGGCACCATGAGGAACTGCCCGAACGAGCCTGCCGCCGCGGCCACGCCCATGGCCCATGAGCGCTTTTCGGCCGGTATTTGCCGCCCGATCACGCCGTAAATCACCGCGTAGGTGGTGCCGGCCTGCGCCGCCCCGATCAAGATGCCCGCCGTGAGCGCGAACCCCAGCGAGGTGGTGGACATGGCCATGCCCAGCAGGCCCAGCGCATACAGCGCGGCGCCCACCACCAGCACCTTGAAGGCGCCGAAGCGGTCGGCCGCCATGCCGGCAAAAATGCCGAACACGCCCCAGGACAGGTTTTGCACCGCCAGCGCGAAGGCAAAGGTTTCGCGCGTCCAGCCCTGAGACTGGGTCACGGGTTGCAGCCACAGGCCAAAACCGTGGCGGATGCCCATGGACAGCGTGACGATGAAAGCGCCACAGACGAGCACTTGCAGGGTAGACAGGCCGGCGGGACCCGGGTTGGGGGCAGCGCCGGCAGGGGTGGGTGAGGCAATGGACATCGGGGGAATGTAGCGAATTTGCCCCCTGCCCGCAGCCACCTGCGCGAAACCGTTCACACGACCACACCCTTGCCCGCTGGATGGCTGTGATTGCATACAGTGAAAAAGCGGGGCGCGCACTACAATGCCGCGCATGACTGAGAAACCCGCCGCCCCCAAGTCCGTTGCCGCCAGCGACGCTTATTCCGAAGGTTCGATCCGCGTCCTCAAGGGCCTGGAGCCGGTCAAGCAACGGCCGGGCATGTACACCCGCACCGACAATCCGCTGCACATCATTCAGGAAGTGCTGGACAACGCAGCCGACGAAGCGCTGGCTGGCCACGGCAAAAAGATCAAGGTGACGCTGCACGCTGACAGCTCGGTGAGCGTGGAAGACGACGGCCGTGGCATTCCGTTTGGCCTGCACCCGGAAGAAAACGCGCCGGTGGTGGAGCTTGTGTTCACCCGGCTGCACGCCGGGGGCAAGTTTGACAAAGGCAGCGGTGGCGCCTACAGCTTCTCGGGCGGCCTGCACGGTGTGGGCGTGAGTGTCACCAACGCGCTCTCGACCCGGCTGGAGGTGACCAGCTACCGCGAAGGCCAGGTGGCCAAGCTGGCATTTTCGGCCGGTGACGTGATCGAGCAACTCGTGATCGCGCCCAAAGGCGAGGGTGACCGCAAGCAGGGCACCACGGTGCGCGCCTGGCCCGACCCGACGTACTTTGAGTCAGCCGCGCTGCCCATGAGCGAGCTCACCCACCTGCTGCGCAGCAAGGCGGTGCTGATGCCGGGCGTGACGGTGACGCTGGTGAACGAGAAAACCAAAGACACGCAGGTGTGGCTGTACAAGGGCGGCCTGCGCGACTATTTGCAGCAAACGCTGCACGGCGAGCCGGTGATTCCGCTGTTTGAGGGCGAAGGCTTCGCCGACAGCGGGCACGACAGTTTTGCCGAAGGCGAGGGCGCCAACTGGTGCGTGGCCTTTACCGAAGACGGCCAGCCGGTGCGCGAAAGTTATGTGAACCTGATCCCCACCAGCGCGGGCGGCACGCACGAAAGCGGTTTGCGCGATGGCCTGTTTCAAGCCGTGAAGGGCTTCATCGAACTGCATGCGCTGCTGCCCAAAGGCGTGAAGCTGCTGCCCGAAGACGTGTTTGCGCGTGCCAGCTACGTGCTGAGTGCCAAGGTGCTGGACCCGCAGTTCCAGGGCCAGATCAAGGAGCGGCTGAACTCGCGTGACGCGGTGCGCCTGGTGGGCAGCTTTGTGCGCCCGGCGCTCGAACTCTGGCTCAACCAGCATGTGGACCACGGCAAGAAGCTGGCCGAACTCGCCATCAAGGCGGCGCAGTTTCGCCAGAAGGCCGGTCAGAAGGTGGAAAAACGCAAGGGCTCGGGCGTGGCGGTGTTGCCCGGCAAGCTGACCGACTGCGAAAGCAAAGACCTGGCGCACAACGAGGTGTTTCTGGTCGAGGGCGACTCGGCCGGTGGCAGCGCCAAGATGGGCCGCGACAAGGAAAGCCAGGCCATTTTGCCGCTGCGGGGCAAGGTGCTGAACACCTGGGAGGTGGAGCGCGACCGCCTGTTTGCCAACAACGAAATCCACGACATTTCGGTCGCCATCGGCATCGACCCGCACGGCCCGCTGGACACACCCGACATGAGCGGTTTGCGCTATGGCAAGGTCTGTATCTTGAGCGACGCCGACGTGGACGGCTCGCACATCCAGGTGCTGCTGCTCACGCTGTTCTTCCGCCACTTTCCCAAGCTGATCGAGAACGGCCATCTGTACGTGGCGCGCCCGCCGCTGTTTCGGGTGGACGTACCGGCGCGCGGCAAAAAGCCCGCCATCAAGCAATACGCGCTGGACGAGGGCGAGTTGACCGCCATTCTGGACAAATGCGCTAAAGACGGCGTGCCCCGCGAGAAGTGCCAAATCAGCCGCTTCAAAGGCCTGGGTGAAATGAACGCCGAGCAGCTGTGGGACACCACGCTCAACCCCGACACGCGCCGCCTGATGCAGGTGAACCTGGGTAGCATGGACTTCGCCGGCACCGAGGCGCTTATCACCAAGCTCATGGGCAAAGGCGAAGCCGCTTCGCGCCGCGAACTCATGGAGCTGCATGGCGACTCGGTAGAAGTGGATATTTGATTCCCCCCGCGCCGCCTGCGGCGTCACCCCCAGAGGGCAACACCAGCCGTCTGGCGAAGCCAGCCCGGCGGTGTTTCTGGACCAACTCCCCTGGCGCGCAACCGTTTGTACGAATGCCTGAAACCCCATGAACGATACCCCTGAACTCGATCTCGCACCGGCGGACTTGCCTGGCGAAGACAACCTGGCCAGCTACGCCCAGCGGGCTTACCTGGAATACGCGCTGTCCGTTGTCAAGGGCCGCGCCCTGCCCGATGTGTGCGACGGCCAGAAGCCGGTGCAGCGCCGCATTTTGTACGCCATGGCCCGCATGGGTCTGGGCTACAGCGGCGCCAACAACAACACCGCCGCCAAGCCGGTGAAGTGCGCCCGTGTGGTGGGCGATGTACTGGGCAAGTACCACCCGCACGGCGACAGCGCCGCCTACGACGCGCTGGTGCGCATGGCGCAAGACTTCGCGCAGCGCTACCCGCTGATCGACGGCCAGGGCAACTTTGGTTCGCGAGATGGCGACGGCGCCGCCGCCATGCGCTACACCGAAGCCCGCCTGGCCAAGATCACCGGCCTGCTGCTGGACGAGATCGACGAAGGCACGGTGGACTTCATCCCGACCTACGACGGCTCGTTCGAAGAGCCCAGGCAACTGCCCGCACGCCTGCCGTTCAACCTGCTCAACGGCGCCAGCGGCATCGCCGTGGGCCTGGCCACCGAAATCCCCAGCCACAACCTGCGCGAAGTGGCCGACGCCTGCGTGGCGCTGATCAAAAACCCCAAGCTCAGCGAGGAAGAGTTGCTGGGCATCGTGCCCGGGCCCGACTACCCGGGCGGCGGCCAGATCATCAGCCCGGCCGGCGACATTGCCGACGCCTACCGCACCGGCCGCGGCAGCCTCAAGGTGCGCGCGCGCTGGAAAATTGAAGACCTGGCGCGCGGCCAGTGGCAGCTGGTGGTGAACGAGTTGCCCCCGGGCGTGAGCAGCCAGAAGGTGCTGGAAGAAATTGAAGAGATCACCAACCCCAAGGTCAAAGCCGGCAAAAAGGCGCTGAGCCAGGACCAGACGCAGCTGAAAGCCAGCATGCTGATGGTGCTGGACGTGGTGCGCGACGAGTCGAGCAAAGACGCGCCGGTGCGCCTGGTGTTTGAGCCCAAGAGCAGCCGCATCGAGCAGCAAGAGCTCATCACCGCGCTGCTGGCCCACACCAGCCTGGAAAGCTCGTCGCCCATCAACCTGACCATGATCGGCCTGGACGGGCGGCCCACGCAAAAGAGCCTGCGGCTCATGCTGAGCGAGTGGATCGAGTTCCGCCAGACCACCATCGTGCGCCGCTCGCAGCACCGGCTGAACAAGGTGCTTGACCGCATCCACATCCTGGAGGGCCGGCAGCTGGTGTTGCTCAACATCGACGAGGTGATCCGCATCATCCGCCACAGCGACGAGCCCAAGCCCGCGCTGATTGAAGCGTTCAAGCTGAGCGACCGACAGGCCGAAGACATTCTGGAAATTCGCCTGCGCCAGCTTGCGCGGCTCGAAGCCATCAAGATTGAGCAAGAGCTGAGCACGCTGCGCGAAGAGCAGGGCAAGCTGGAAGACATTCTGGGCAACCCTGGCAGCCTGAAGCGCCTGATGGTGAAAGAGATCGAGGCCGACGCCAAGACCTTTGCCGACGCGCGCCGCACGCTGATTCAGGCCGAGAAAAAGGCCGTGGCCGAAATCAAGGTGGTGGACGAGCCGGTCACGGTCGTCATTTCCAGCAAAGGCTGGGTGCGCGCGCGCACCGGCCACGGGCACGAGGCGGGCAGTTTCGCCTTCAAGGCCGGCGACGGCCTGTACGGCACCTTTGAATGCCGCACAGTGGACACGCTGATCGTCTTCGGCAGCAACGGCCGCGTGTACAGCGTGCCCGTGGCCAGCTTGCCCGGTGCACGTGGCGACGGCCAGCCCATCACCACGCTCATCGAACTGGAAAGTGGCACGCAGCCCATGCACTACTTTGCCGGTCCGGCCCACGCCACGCTGCTGCTCGCCAGCACCGGTGGTTACGGCTTTTTGGCCACGGTGGACAACCTGGTGTCGCGCCAGAAAGCCGGCAAGGCTTTCATCAGCGTGGGCGAAGGTGAAACCATTTGCGCGCCCTCGCACGCAGCAAACACCTCGGGCGGCCAGCCGCTGCTGCCCGCCACACACGTGGCCTGCGCCTCCACCGGCGGGCGCATTCTCACGTTTGAAATGACCGAACTCAAGGCCATGGAGAAAGGCGGACGCGGTTTGATGCTGATCGACCTGGACGCCAAAGACACCCTGGCGGGTGCGGCGGCCTATACCCGCAGCGTGAAGATTGAAGGCATCGGCCGTGGCGGCAAAGAGCGCGACGAAACGCTGGAAATTCGCAGCCTCAACAACGCCCGCGCGGCCCGTGGCCGCAAAGGCAAGGCGGCCGACCTGGGCTTCAAGCCCAACCGCATCACGCGGGTGGAGTGACCGGTATGGACCTCACCGCTCTGTTCATCATCGTGGCCTGCGCTGTGCTGGCCTTCATCGTGGCCCGGGCTTTGGGCAAACGCACGCGTGCCCGCCGTGCGGCCCAGCAGACGCAGCAGCAACTGGCCGGGCAAAGCCGGCAAGTGCGGCGTGCGCAGGCGCGCAAAAAGCGCAACTGAAGCACCACGATGCCCACCGCGCCCCGCTTTGGTCCCCACCTCAAGGGCTTCCCTGCAGGCCACGCAGAGCTGTCGCGGGAACACCTTGCCGAGCAAGGCTGGCAACTGCTGCGCGGCGACCTGGCCTTGCCGCTGGCTGTCATCAGGCAAAGCGCCTTGCGGCACAACCTGCACTGGATGCGCGACTTCTGCGCCCAGCGTGGCCTGTACCTGGCGCCGCACGGCAAAACCAGCATGTCGCCCGAGCTGTGGCAGATGCAGCTGGACACGGGCGCCTGGGGCATCAGCTTTGCCACTGTGTTCCAGGCGACAGTGGGTGCGCGCCACGGCGTGCCGGTGCTGCTCATCGCCAACCAGGTGATCCAGCGCGCCGAGCTGGACGCGCTGGCCCTGCTGCACGCCGAGCGGCCGGCGCTGCGCTCGCTGTTTCTGGTGGATTCGCTCGGGCAGGTGGACCAGATTGAGGCGTGGGCGGCGGCCCGTGGTTTCAAGGACCGGTTTGAGGTGCTGCTGGAACTGGGCATGACCGGCCAGCGCACCGGCTGCCGCACGACAGAGCAAGCGTGGCAGATTGCCCAGCGCATTGCCGCCAGCCCAGCGCTGCAGTTGGCGGGTATCGAGTGTTACGAAGGCACCACCGCCACGTGCGACCACGCCCAAGACCGCGCCACCGTGCAAAGCCTGATGGACCGAGTCGAGGCGATCGCACGCAAAGCCATCGAGCAACAGTGGTTCGCGCACGAAGAAATCATTCTCAGTGCCGGTGGCTCCGCCATTTTTGACCTGGTGGCCGAACGTCTCATGCCCGATCTGGGCCACCCGGTGCGCGGCGTGCTGCGCTCGGGGTGCTACCTCACGCACGACCACCAACGCTACACGCGGTATTTGTGCTGCGTGGCTGAGCGCCTGAACCTGCGTGAAACCCTGAAGCCCGCGCTGGAGGTACTGGCCTGCGTGCAAAGCTGCCCTGAGCCAGGATTGGCCTTGCTCAGTATGGGCAAGCGCGACGTGTCCCACGACCTGGACTTGCCGTTGCCTCTCTGGCGAGGCGACGGGCAGGGTGGATCACCCAAGGCCGTTCCGGGACACTGGCGCATTGACGCTCTGAACGACCAGCACGCCTACCTGCGCTATGACCCGGTTGCGCCAAAAGACGAGTGGCCCGCGCTGGGTCAAATCGTGGCGAACGGAATTTCGCACCCCTGCACCACGTTCGACAAATGGCGCTGGCTACCGGTGGTAGACGACACCTACCGCGTGGTGGACGCGGTGACCACCCGTTTTTGACTTAGGGTCGCTTGTGGCCCGTTCGCCAGTGCCCAATCTTGTACCGCTATGAAGGAGCCTGTTTGTGAGCCTGATCCTGAAACAACCCATCACCGGTCCCGCCGCCTGGCGCGGCTCCGATCTGGCCGGTGACTTCACCTGGCTGCACCAGCTGAGCGGCGAGTCTGTTGCGGTGCTCGACGCGGCGCTCGCTCACGTCAAAGCCCAAGGTCTGAGCTTCCCCAACTTCTCCCGGGAAGACTTCCCCATCCAGGCCCTTGCGCCCGATCTCCGGCGCTACGCCGAAGAACTGGAAAATGGCCGAGGTTTCCTGGTGCTGCGTGGCCTGCCGGTGGAGCGTTACACCGACGAAGACATCAACACCGTCTACTTCGGCCTCGGCCTGCATCTCGGTGTGCCTGTGCGGCAGAACCCCAGAGGCGACCTGCTGGGCACCGTGATGAATGTAGGCGATGTCAACGACAAGAACACCCGCGTCTACGAGACCAACCTGTATCTGCCCTACCACTCCGACCCGTCCGACGTGGTCGGCTTGCTCTGCGTGCGCAAAGCCAAGGCCGGTGGCCTGAGCAGCCTCGTCAGTGTGGCCGCCATTTACAACGAGATACTGGAGAAATTCCCCGAATACCTCGGTCTCTACTACCGACCTGTGTATTTCGCCCACCTGTGCGAGCCACTGCCCAGCCTGTCACCCATTTTCAGCCACCACCAGGGCAAGCTCAGTTGCCGCTACCTGCGGCAGTACATCGAACTCGGCCACGAGATTCGGCAGCAGCCGCTGTCGCAGGTGGAGATCGAGGCGTTAGACCTGTTCGACGCCGTCATGCACCAGGCGAGCATCCGGCTTGACATGATGCTGGAGCCCGGTGACCTGCAGTTCGCCAACAACTACGCTGTGCTGCACTCGCGCAACGACTTCCTGGACGACACCAACCCCGCGCTGCACCGCAAAATGCTGCGACTGTGGCTCAAGATGCCCAACGCCCGCACCCTGGCGCTGGAGTTCCCCGGTCGCAATGGTTTCCCTGCACCGGACGCGATGATCCCGACCTGAGCCGCTCAGCAGCTTTTCGCCAGGCCCACACACACCACGCAGGCTGGCAAACCTGCGATGTTGGAGGAATGCCTCTAACTTTGTTGCGGTGCAGCAAAAACACTTGCCATCTTCGGGAATACCCGTAAAATTCAATGCATGCTGCACTGCAACATAAATCGGTCATCCGGTCCATGTTCAAGGCTCACTCACTCCACTTCACCCAAAGGAAAACGAAATGAACAACCCCGCTGAACAGATCATGGCCGCCAACAAAGCCAACATGGAAGCGTTCGAAGCTGCCTTCAAAAAGGCCTTCACCGGCGCAGAAAAACTGGTTGAACTCAACATGGCCGCTTCCAAAGCCGCCGTGAGCGAGTCCTTCACCCACGCCAAGGCCGCCCTGTCGGCCAAGACGCCCCAGGAATTCATGACCCTGCAAACCGGCTTTTTTCAGCCCATGGCTGAAAAGTCGACCGCTTACTTCCAGCACGTGCAAAGCATTGCCGCCGAAGGCAGCGCAGACATCACCAAGCAGATCGAAGCCAATATGGCCGATGCACAAAAAGCCTTCGGCGCTTCGGTGGACCAACTCGTCAAGAGCGCGCCCACTGGTTCTGAAACTGCGGTGGTTGCTTTCCAAAGCGCCTTGAGCAACAGCCAGAAAGCAATCGAGTCGGCCCAGGCCAGCATCAAGAAAGCCACCGAAGTCGCCCAGGCCAACTTTGCTGTGGCCACCAAGCAGACCACCGACATGGTCAAGAAGGCAGCCAAAGCCGTCTGATTCCGAGATGTTGTGACCAGCCTTCGGACTGGTATCCCAATGCAAAAGAGGCTCCTTTGGGAGCCTCTTTTGCGTTGGTGTGATGTGTCCATCAGCGAGCCATCCCGAATGGTGTTCATTCGGCTTGATGCTGGCACTGGCGGTGTTGTGGCGTCAGGACGCTTGGGTGCGTCAGGTGGGTATTCCGTGCGGTGGTTTGGGTCACGGCCAAATCGAGTTTGTCGCCGCCTGCATTGGTGGTGAAATGCCGCGCCTCTGAGAAGGATCCGCACAGGGGGTCAGAGGGAGTACAAGCATTCTGTTCCCCCGATTGTTCCCACCGCTCACTTCCGTATGTCAATGGTGTTTCCGGTACGTCGCTGACAGGAAAGATGTTGATTTACCAATGAAAAAGGCCGTCAGGTGTATGCCCTTGACGGCCTTTGGCGATGCATTTGGAGCGGGTGAAGGGAACATCATCGTGTTCCCAACTCGTTGATTGATAACGAGTTTTCCGCACTCGGCGAACCGAGATGGACATAATTATGGACTGAAAAACCACGCTTGGTCAACGCGCGCTCCGAGCAAGTCCAGCGCGAGCCATGGACAGCCAGCAGTAGCCAATGTACCCGAGCGCTCAACGTCACGAGGCCGGTTCATCTCCCTTTGGCAGGAACTCCTCGCGGGCGCGCTGCAGAAACCGCTTCATGGGCTCAGAGGGTTCGGCGCTGCGGCGCAGCAGGTAGGTGGACAGCATGGGCGGCGTGCCGGCCAAGGGGCGAACGGTTATGTCGGGGCGGTTCAGGGTCTGCACCTGCGAGGCAATGGCGAAACCTAGGCCATAACCGGCACCGACCAGAGTCAGCATCACGCCTAGGCTCGTCACCTGATCTACCAGCTTGAGCGGCTTGGACGCACCTTGAAGCACCGCCTGGATCTGGTGGTGGCAGCCCGATCCCGCGTCCGGATGGCACAGTACCAACGGAAACTTCAAGGCTTCATCCAATGGCACTTCCGCGTGCGCCAACAAGGGGTGGCGCACGGGCACGATCACCGACAGAGGATCGGTCCACACGGGCTCGGCGACAAGGCCTTCGCTCACCGCGTCCGACAGCGCAAAGCCGATGTCCAGCAGATCGTTGTGCAGGCCCTTGAGCTGCTGCGCGAAAGGCAGCTCGAAGACGCGAATCTCCAGTTCGGGCTCTTCCTCGCGGCTGCGCGCCAGCAAGGTGGCAATGTGGGGCTGCGCCAAGCTGTCGCAGATGGCGATGCGCAGATAACCCTGATAGCCCTGCGCCGCCGCCTTTGCGGCACTCACCGCCTGCTCCACGGTGGCCAGCACACGCCGGCACTCACCGAGGAACACTTGACCGGCCCAGGTCAGTCGCGTCTGGTGCGCGCTGCGGTCGAACAACTGCACGCCGAGCGTGGCTTCGAGATTGCGCATTGCGCGCGACACAGGCGATTGTTCTACGCCTGTTAGCGGCGGTCAGTTTCCGCGTAAATCTGGTGTCGGCAAGCAGTCGGACGCGGTCATCCGCGGCAGTCAGCTGAATGCCTTGAACTTCCTTT